>Ga0155318_102_pt1 | contig 6490 bp, 8 predicted proteins | sample RifCSPhighO2_02_FD_106286 | JGI IMG/M metagenome (GOLD analysis project Ga0155318, IMG submission 106286) | Candidatus Kaiserbacteria bacterium RIFCSPHIGHO2_02_FULL_50_50 | reverse complement strand
AAAGAACGAACTGCTCTCGCAGAGAAAGGAACAGAAATTCCTGCATTTGACGAGGTGAAAGACCAGGTGCGTGCGTATCTCGAAAATACTGAGCACGAAACACTCGTGCGTGCACATATCGAAGCACTTGTCGCAGCGGCAACTATTGAAAAGCATATCACTATCGAAGCTGCTCCTGTAGCAACGTCGACAGAAGAAGTGCCAACCGAATAATAAAAAGAACCACAACGCGCCATGGCGCGTTGTTTTCTTTCATGGTATCGTCCCTCTATGCTCTCAGAGTTACATGCAGTTATTTCAGGAAAAGTACAAGGTGTCGGCTATCGTGATTTCGTGCGCGAAAGCGCCGAGTCGCTAAGGTTGTATGGGTGGGTGAAAAATAAAGAAGACGATACCGTTGAACTACTTGCGCAAGGGTATCCCGAAAAACTCCGCGAACTCGCCGAACTTCTCCAAGAAGGCTCGGTGCTTGCAAAAGTAACAGGCGTTGCGACAGAGTTTCGCACACCGCGCGTGCTCTATGAAGACTTTTCAGTAAAAGCTTAAAGCGCGCCCGCTTTAACCATTTGTCGCTTTAAAGCAATACCTGTTACTTTTGTCATTCAGGATGAATCCAGGCTAAAGAACACCAAACCATGCAAACCATAGAAATACTCGAAGAGGACGATAACGTTTTGGTTATCAATAAACCAAGCGGTCTTTTAGTGCATGAAGAAAAGCAAGGGAGTGCGGAACCAACAGTGGTAGCGTGGTTTCTTACTACCTATCCTGAAGCAAGAGGCGTTGGCGAACCGCAGTATGATATGCAAGGGAACCTCATTGAACGAAGCGGTGTAGTGCATCGCCTCGACAAAGGCACCTCTGGCGTACTTATCCTCGCAAAAACACAAGAGGCATACAATCACCTCAAGTCACAATTCCACGACCGTCTTGCACAGAAAGAATATCAAGCGATTGTCTATGGTTATTTCAAAGCAATTAAAGGACGTATCGAAGCAAAAATAGGTCGCGCAAAAAGCGACCCACGCAAACGCTCCGCATTTAAAAACGCCGTCGGCACCCTCCGTGACGCAGTGACTGACTGGGAACTTATCACCCAAAATGCACAGTTCGCTCACATTCGTCTCATGCCGAAAACAGGTCGCACTCATCAGCTTCGTGCGCACCTCACCTTCCTCTCCCACCCCATAGTTGGCGACGGGCTCTATGCAACCAAAGAACAGTTCCGCAGTACACAAGAAGTATCACGAATACTTCTGCATGCGCACTCGCTCACGATAACCCTTCTTAATGGCGAACAGAAAAAATTCACCGCGCCACTCCCGGGCGACTTCACCCACTTTATCCACAAAAAAATAACCCCTGCGTAGTTGCAGGGGCTTTTGCGGCCGGAGCCGCAGTAGTTCATCCGAAGATGGACCAGAGGAACAAAAATGGGCTAAAGACAGTCCCGAGGAATGCGTCGGCGTGAAGCATTTTATCGGGCGGGGTATCTCCAGGGAGCACCATCGCGAAGAAGAAGAGCACGAGGTTCGCTACGATCCACACCGCGAAGACGCCCGGAAGAGCCCACCGCAGACGGATCATTGTTCCATCCTCGGTGAAGACACCGAGTTCCGTCGTCGCGCCGTAGCGAAATGCGTGATAGACGAGGGGCAGAGCAGCAATGAAAACAATCACCAAAAACGAAATTACGGACATGGAAGCCTCCAAAAAAGAAAAAGATCAAAACAAGGTGCTTAATTTATAGCACATATTTGTAAATAAGTCAACATATCTCGCTCTGAACTGTTGACATTTTACATATGGCGTGCTAGTTTGTTTCCGCATCACAACCGTGACGCATTGATCTTTTACATCACTGGAGAAATTCATGAAATTGATGAACGTTTGGGCAATCGCCCTCAGCGCTCTCATGGGCATGGGAACCGTCACTGTCGCTTCGGCGGCGGACGGTGCTCGCGCGTGGGGTTCCACGACGAAGCTCTCGCCGAAAAGCGAGGTCACTGACCTCGCCCTCAAGGAGCACATGCTCCGCGAGGAGCTGCTCGGGAGCCGCACCACGATGAACCACTACGGCGACAACAACATGACGAGCAACACCGTGTGCGCTTCTGTGGACGCCTGCCAAACGCAGGATTCCTCGGTCACCAGCGTGAACGGTTCGACCTTCACCTCGGTGTCGTCGTCGGACCAGTCGAGTGTCGGTATCAATACCACCATCACGACCGGTCAAACCGACCAAACCGGGACCGCGCAAAGCAATTCGCGCGTCTCGGGCAATCAGCTCATCATCAAATAAGGAAGAAATCTCATGCGTGCAATCATCATTGCTCTCCTCATGTCCTTGTCCGGCTTTGCCTTTGCGGCGGAGCAGGATCAAGAAGCGGCCATTGAGTCGCACGTCGGCATCGCCGAAGCAACCTCGCCGTACGCGGACGCCATGTTCTGCGTGCGTGAGTTCATGCAGCAAGCGCCGACTCGCATCGGCGTTGCCGACATTGCCGACAAAACCGGCAAAAACAACTACGCCGAGGGCGGCACCGGCACCATGATGACCCAAGGCGCAACCGACATGTTCTACACGTCGCTCGCGAACTTGGGCATTCGTGGCACCGAGGCAACGCCGCAATTCCGCGGCGCGATTGACTGGTACCAGCAGAAGGGTGCAAAGATTTCGATTGAACTCCCGACGTACATGATCATGGGTTCGCTCGACGTGCTCGACCTCTTGCCGGGAACGGCAAAAAGCTTTGGCATTCTCGGCCTCGGCGCCGATACCGTCGCCTACAAAGCCGTTGGCGGGATGGACGTTCGTCTCGTGAAGATGCTCGGCGAAGGCGGAGAAACCGGTCGTGTTCTCTACAACGTGGCTCCGAAGAAGGAGTACCTCGCTGTCGAAGACCGCGCCGGCTTCGGTCGCTTCGTGGGCAAGGGGCACGGGCTCAGCATGTTCAGCTTCGAGCTGGCACGCGGCGCTCGCACCCCGATGCAGCTGACAACTCGCTGGCTCATCGACTACGCAGCGACGAGCCTTGTGCTCGACCTTGCCGAAGACAAGCTGGCGCACTCCGCAGAAACCAAGGCATACCTCACGGGTTGCCGCGGCAAACTGCGCAGTGCGTTGTGACCTAGTCACAAAGCGTTTGACATTCCTTCCACCTCGTGCTATCTTCCAAATGCTTTCACGCCGTGAGAGCTTTGATCTTTTTCAATCCACAGGAGAAATTCCCCATGCGCAAGCATTTCCTCGCCATCTCCCTCGCCATGTTCGCCGCCTCTGCCTTCGCCGCCCCCGGTGTCCACGTCGACGTTGACGTCACCACAGCCGACACGGTTATCCAGGGTGTCGGCGCCACTGCGATGTCGACCGCCCACAGCGGCGACTTCAACGCGGTTGCGTCCGGCACCACGGGCAACGGCATTTCGAGCATCACGCTCGACCTGCCGCAAACCTTCAACGACGACGTCGATGTCTCGGTCTACACCAACGGTCTGGTCCTCCAGGGCGTCGGTGCGCTGGCCATGAGCTGGTCTGGCGACGCGACGGCAACCGCCACGGCGCTGAACGCCGTGTCGACCATTGCCGGCTCCATGGGTGGCGGCGCCGACTCGATCGATGTGAACATCGCATCGGAGGCCCCGGTCATCCAGGGCGTCGGCGCCAGCGCGATCGTCATGAGCAACAACAGCGGCAACGATGCTGCGGTTGCCTCGGGCACCGCGGCGAACAGCCTCTCGTCCATCGACGTCTCGCAGGTCGGCTATGCTGACCATGTGGGCGTGCAGGTGGGCACGGGCTTCGTCCAGCAGGGCGTCGGCGCCTTCGCGATCTCGCAAGGCCCGGCCACCGCGACCGCCACGGCGCTGAATGCCGTCTCCGCCATCAACATCAACTGATGGGGCGCGGGAGAGTCTCGGCTCTCCCTGCCATTGTTCTTTGCCTTCGGGCACTCTGTAAAACCGCCTCCTTCGGGACGCGGTTTTTTCTTGGTTGTAAGGTATACTGTGCGTATGCGGTACGAAGTGCCACAATTTATTGAAGTTGAACAGAAAGTTATTGGGCCATTCACGTGGAAGCAATTCGTGTATCTCGCGGGTGGCGCGGGCGCGCTCCTTATCACGTTTCTCCTCCTACCGTTTCTCCTTTTTGTGCTGCTTGGCGTGCCGGTTGCTGCGCTTGCGGTCTTGCTTGCGTTTCAAAAGGTAAACAACCGCCCGTTCGAGATACTCCTCGAGGCCGCGTTTAACTATATGGTGAAAGCACGCTTCTATCTTTGGAATATCGAAGAAGCACGCAAATACACCATTATTGGAAACGATACAAAGGCAGTAGAAAAAGAAGAAGCACCACAAGAATTGGCGCCCCGAAAAGAAGGCGGCATCTCAAGCCTTGAAACAAAACTCATGGAAGCTGAAACAGGCACCATCTAATCTAGATAATCTCTTTGTCTTATGGCACAAAAAACAACACCAGCAACACAAACGTTTGTTCCGATTAAGGAAATCACTGATGATGTGGTGGTTCTTCAGAATGGCCAGCTCTGCGGTATTTTGCTCACCACCTCGGTGAACCTTGCGCTGAAGTCAGGTGATGAGCAGAACGCGGTTATCCGCCAGTTCCAAGGTTTTTTAAACTCGCTTGATTTTTCGATACAAATTTACGCACAGTCGCGTCGGTATGATGTGCGCCCGTATCTTTCGTACCTTCGAACACTTGAAAGTACGCAACACAATGACCTCATGCGTGTACAGCTTCGTGAGTATACGGAATTCATTAAGACATTCGCCGACGATGTCGCGATTATGAAGAAGAACTTCTTCGTTATCGTGCCCTATCACGCAGCGCCTATCTCGCAGGGAAAATCGTTTATTCCAACCACGTTCCAAAAGAATACAGACACTGAAGTACAGCAATCTTTCAATAAAAGCAAAGAACAGCTCAATCAACGTGTCACCGCAGTTGCCTCGGGCCTCCAAAGCATGGGTATTAAGTCGGCACGTCTCGGAAGTGCAGAGATTATCGAACTCTTCTACCATATTTACAATCCGAGCGAAAAAGGAAACGCACCACGTTCTGAATAAGAGACATGAAAAACATCTTCTCATTGAGAAGATGTTTTTCATTATCGTGCCCACGTGACCACGCGGGTCTCGCGGATGACATGTACTTTGATTTCGCCAGGATAGCGAAGACGTTCTTCAATCGTTGCGGCGACATCACGCGCAAGTTTCTCGGCACCATAGTCGGAAATCTTGCTTGGATTCACCATGATGCGCACTTCGCGTCCTGCTTGAATGGCATATGCCTTTTCAACGCCAGGAATCTCAGTGGCTATTTCTTCGATTTCACGGATACGCTTAATGTAGTGTTCGAGCGAGTCGCGGCGTGCGCCCGGGCGACCGCCCGAGATTGCGTCCGCAACCTGCACGAGCATCGACTCAATAGTTTCATACGGGTACTCCTCGTGGTGTGCGCGCATCGCGAGAATGACGCGCTCATCGACATCGAATTTCTTAAGAATGCGAATGCCGATTTCAACGTGTGTGCCCGCGACTTCTTGCGACACGGTTTTGCCAATGTCGTGCAAGAGTGCGCCCGCCCGCGCAATAGCGACATCTGCGCCGATTTCTTCTGCAAGAATGGCGGCAATGTGTGCCATTTCGACAGAGTGCCAGAGGACATTTTGTCCATACGACGTGCGGAAATGAAGGCGTCCAAGGATTTTTATAAGGTCAGGATGAAGGTTCGGCACGCCAGCTTCAAAGGCAGCTTTTTCGCCCATGCGACGCACGGTTTCCGCAACATTTTGACGAGCATGCTCGAGCACCTCCTCAATTTTTGCGGGCTGAATGCGTCCGTCGGCGATAAGTGCCTCGAGCGCGACGCGAGCGATTTCGCGACGAACCGGGTCAAACGAGGAGAGGGTGACGGCACCGGGTTGTTCATCAATGAGCACATCAACGCCCGAGGCGTGTTCGAAGGCGCGAATGTTGCGCCCCTCACGGCCGATGATTTTACCTTTGATATCTTCCGAAGGAATTTCTACCGTTGAGGTCATGATGTCCGGCGAGAGCGTATTGCCGATGCGGTGTATTGCTGCGGTAAGGAGGCTTCGTGCACGGTCGTCGAAGGTGTCGGTCGAGGCGGTTTCAAGCTTACGAAGCCGAGCAAGAAGGTCGGATTCGTTTCGCTGTTCAAGCTCTTTGACCATACGTGCGTATGCTTCCTCGCGGGAGAGTCCAGCAACTTCCGCGAGCTTTGTATCAAGCGATCCCGCGCGGGCGTCGAGTGCGGCTTTAATAGCTTTTATTTCTTCTATCTTGGCGCGGACGTTTTCTGTTTCTGACGAAAGGCTGTTCTGCCGCTCGTCGAGAAGTTCTTCTTTGCGGATAAGGTGTTCTTCACGTTTTTCTTGACGTTTCGTGATGTCACTGAGTTCTTGTTTTGTTGCACGTTCGAGTTCGCTGACTTTTTCTTCGGCTTTTG
>Ga0155318_116_pt1 | contig 126171 bp, 106 predicted proteins | sample RifCSPhighO2_02_FD_106286 | JGI IMG/M metagenome (GOLD analysis project Ga0155318, IMG submission 106286) | Candidatus Kaiserbacteria bacterium RIFCSPHIGHO2_02_FULL_50_50 | reverse complement strand
GACGATATCGACTATGGCACACGTTCACTTGCTGAAGTCTCAAGTTCGACAACAAACATCGAAACCATCCTCACCCAGCGTGGCAACACAAAGGCAGACGTCGAAGTCCTTGGTACCACCATGAGCTGTTCATCACTCGGCACACTGCCGATTGATGCACAAGCGTGGTCACTCACCGATACTGACTACGCATCAGGAGCAGCCCTCACCGGTTCTTTTGTACCGACACTCCGCAATATCAACCTCCGCACCGACGACGCAAATGAGCTTTCTGCAAACCTTTACTGGAACATCGCCATTCCTGCTACAGGCGTGAAGGGGACATGTACCGGCAGCAATACGATTGTGATTGTGGCGCAGCCGAATGAGGTTGCAACAGGCGGGACAGCATGGGAAGTAGATACGCTCGATGGAGGAACAGGTCAAACTCTTGCGAAATTTGCTGCAGGAACCAATCACAGTATCGCCATAAAAACAGACGGCACCCTCTGGGCCTGGGGAGAAAACTTTAATGGTCAACTAGGGCTTGGCACTACTAACTTGGGCACGACCTCACCTGCACAGGTGAGTGCCGCAACAAATTGGTCACAGGTTGCCGCAGGAGAATATCACTCTCTCGCTATAAAAACAGATGGCACGCTTTGGGTGTGGGGATACAACAACGCTGGACAGTTAGGTCTCGGCGATACCACGCAGCGTACATTGCCAACACAGCTTGGCACCGCAACAAACTGGTCTAAGGTTATCGGCGGACTTAATACAACCTTTGCTATAAAAACTGACGGCACCCTCTGGGCATGGGGATGGAATGCGAGTGGAGGACTCGGTGTGGGCGACACTGCTGACCATATCGTACCAACGCAAGTCGGCACCGACACAAACTGGTCAGAAGTTACTGCAGAAAATAATCATGCGCTCGCTATAAAAACAGACGGCACCCTCTGGGCGTGGGGAATAAACAACCACAGCCAGCTTGGACTTGACGATGGACTCAATCGCACATCGCCAGTGCAGGTTGGTACCGACACAAACTGGTCAAAGATTGTTGGCGGGTACTATCATAGCTTTGCGCTTAAAACCAATGGCACACTCTGGGCGTGGGGATGGAATCTTAGCGGTGGACTTGGCTTCGGTGATACCGACGAACGAACCGTTCCGACACAGCTTGGTACCGACACAAACTGGTCGAGGATAGTAGGAGCCAACGAACATGCGCTCGCCGTAAAGACAAATGGCACGCTTTGGGCATGGGGGCTCAACACCAATGGTCAGCTCGGTCTTGGCGATACCACGGACCGCACCTCACCAACGCAGGTTGGTACTGCTGTAGACTGGTCAAAAATCGCAGCAGAAGGCAATCAGTCTTTCGCTATGAAAACGGACAGTACACTCTGGGCGTGGGGGTATAACGACAGCGGTCAGCTCGGTCTTGGCAATTTCACAAGTCAGACGACACCAACACAACTGCCGTAGTACCTTTTTCAAAAACATCACTGAGGTGATGTTTTTGTGTGGCATACGTACGTGACAGCTGTGGTATACTGGCGGCATGATTCAATTTGATGATGAACGTCTCCAGGGGAAGCTTGCATCACTCCATCATGATGAGGTGGAGGATCGTGTGCGCATGCTCGCGGCACAAACGGGGGTGAATTACATCAACCTCATTGGTATTTCCATCAACCCGGAGGCATTGTCGCAAATCGCAGAAGCACAGGCGAAAGAGCTCGAGATGGCGGCGTTTATGCTGCACGGCACCACCCTTTCGGTTGCCATGAAAAACCCAAAGAACCCACGCGCGCGCGACGTGCTTGCGGAACTCGGGAAGAAGGGCTACGTCGTGAAAGAGTATATGGTTTCTGAGGCGGGCTTGCAGCATGTCTTTTTGCGCTATGCTGATTTGCGCAGCGCAACGGCATCCGCACAACACTCACTCTCGATTGACGCAGCGCTCGTTGCGTCGCTTGCTGAGCGAATTCGTTCACACCTTGACGTCGACACCATGATGCAAGAAGCGTTCGCGATGGAGTCTTCGGAAAAAATTAGTCGCATTGTGAGCATTATGTTCGCGGGCGCGAACGCGCTTCGTTCGTCCGACATTCACATCGAACCAGAAGAAGATGCAACACGCATGCGCTATCGTATCGACGGCGTGTTGTGGGAGGTGACGAACTTTCCACGGGCAATCTACCACAGCGTGGTGCAGCGCGTTAAGCTTCTCGCAGGTGCCAAGCTCAACGTGCACAATGAAGCGCAAGACGGACGCCTCAGCTTTGTGCTCGGCACCGCAGAAATCGACGTGCGTGTTTCTATTATTCCGGGTGGGCACGGCGAGTCTATTGTGATGCGTCTCTTAAACTCTGAAGCGGCACAACTTTCGCTCGAGGATCTCGGCTTTAATGAGGTGTTGCGGGGAATTATCGAACAGGAACTCGCCCGTCCGAACGGCGCTATTCTTACGACGGGTCCAACTGGGTCCGGAAAAACAACCGCGCTTTACGCGTTCCTTATTGCGGTACATAAGCCGGGCGTGAAAATTATTACGATTGAAGACCCAATCGAATACAAACTTCCCGGTATCGTCCAAACACAAACAGGTGCACATTACAGCTTCGCCTCAGGACTCCGTGCTATTTTGCGTCAAGATCCTGACATTATCATGGTGGGTGAAATGCGCGACTTGGAAGTGTCAGAAACCGTGGTGCATGCAGCGCTCACGGGGCACCTTGTATTCTCGACCTTGCACACCAACAGCGCAATCGGTGCCATTCCGCGCCTTATCGACATGGGCATTGAGCCGTCGATTATCGGGAGCTCATTTAACCTCATGCTCGGGCAGCGCCTCACGCGAAGACTTTGTCCGCATTGCAAGAAGGTGCGCCAGGCAACCCCCGACGAACAAAAACTTATCATGCGCGTCCTCGGTACCGCACCCGCATCAACAGAAATCTACGATGCGGTTGGCTGCGACAAGTGTGGTATGAGTGGCTACAAGGGGCGTATCGGTATTTACGAAGCCGTTCGTATGACGCACGACCTTGTGCCCCACATTCGCAAGGGAATCAGCGAAGAAGAAATCATCGAACTCGTGAAGCCGCAAGGCATTCCGTCGATGCAGCAAGATGGGATGATGAAAGTGCTTGCCGGAGTAACCTCACTCGACGAGCTCGAACGTGTCGTTGACCTTTACGCAGCGTAGGCTTGTCCACAGCACGTATTTCGTCAACGTGCGCTATACTGCTCCTATGAATCCCGTCAACTATACGAACGTTCTGCACGACCTTTTAAATATAGTCGTGCATGAGAATGCATCCGATATTCACCTCTCTGTCGGTGCACACCCAACGGTGCGCATCAATGGCACGCTCGTGCCTGTCGACAAACACCCCGTCCTTACTGAAGAAGACGTCCAAGGCATGCTCCGCGCGATGGTGCAGCCTGCACAAGAGCAGCGTTTTGCCGAAACAAACGAGCTCGATATTGCCTACAGTATGCCGGACGGCTCGCGTTTTCGCGTCAATGCATTTGTCGCGCAAGGCGCCGTCGGCATCGTCATGCGATACATCCCGAACGTCATTAAAAACTTTGATGAACTCGGTTTGCCGCCAGTCCTTGAAACATTCACCCAGCGCAAGCAAGGGCTCTTCCTTGTGGTAGGGCCAGTTGGGCAAGGGAAGACCTCAACGCTCGCTGCAATGATCGAGCGCATCAACGAGACCCGCAATGCGCACATCATGACTATCGAGGATCCTGTTGAGTTTCTCTATGCGCCAAAGAAGGCACACATCAATCAACGTGAAGTGCGTGTTGACACCGTAGATTTCCCGTCGGGACTCAATGCTGCGCTCCGCCAAGACATCAACGTGCTCTTGGTGGGTGAAATGCGCGGGCTCGAAGCAATCTCGACAACCATCACCGCCGCAGAAACAGGGCACCTCGTTTTTGCAACGCTCCACACGAACAGCGCCGCCCAAACCATCGACCGTATCATCGACTCATTCCCCGCAAATCAGCAGGATCAAATACGCCTCCAGCTCTCAACGTCGCTCATCGGTGTACTTTCGCAGCGCCTCTTGCCGCGCATACAGGGCGGACGCGTGCCAGTCTGTGAGCTTTTGGTAAACACCACCGCGGTTGCAAATCTTATTCGTGAGCGTCGCACCCACGAAATCCGCACTGCCATTGAAACAGGTTCAGAATTCGGCATGATCGACATGAATCGCGCGCTTGTTGACCTTGTGCATCATGGTGAGATTACCGTAGAAACAGCCTATGCTAATTCACCCGACCCACGTGTATTGGAGCGATTATTCTAGCGGTTCTTCCAAAATGAGCGAATTTGCATTGACTTCACAGATGTTTCGTCCTCACCGTACCTAGGTACGGCTCCGGCGAAAATCTGCTCCAGTCAAAGCAACTTCATCTCATTTTGAAAGAAGTACAAGGTAAGGGGTGAGAGAGACCACATTTTAAAATCATATGTTATTTGAATACAACGCAAAAGACGCACAAGGCGACGAGAAAAACGGCACGATTGATTCGCTCAATATGGAGACCGCAATGAACACGCTCCGCATGCGCGGTGTTGGGGTGATTTCGATTGCGCCAATTGCTGAACAAAAAGGTGTGTTTGCACAACACATCACGATGTTTGACCGCGTCTCTATGAAGGAGCTTGTGATCACCTCACAGCAAATCTCAACACTCGCAAACGCACAAGTTTCCGCGCTGCGTATCTTTCAACTCCTCGCAATGCAGATACAGAACAAGTATTTTGCCGGCATTCTCGAAAACGTTGCAAAGGATTTGCAAAGCGGAAGCTCCATTTCCCGCGCGCTTGCACATTTCCCGCGCGTCTTTTCGCCTTTTTACGTAAACATCGTCAAAGCAGGCGAAGAATCAGGTACGCTTTCAAATTCTTTTTCTTACCTTGCCGAGTATCTCGACCGCAACTATGAAATCGTCTCAAAAGTTCGCGGCGCGCTCATTTACCCAATCTTCGTTATCTCGACCTTTTTCCTCGTGATGGCGCTCATGCTCACGCTCGTGATTCCAAAAATCACTGAGATTCTTCTTGAGGCTGGCGGCGAACTCCCGATTTATACAAAAATCGTGATCTGGATTTCGGACTTCATGCGCAACTATTTCGGGCTCATTGGCGTCGTCCTTATAGCGGGAGGCTTCTTCTTCTGGCGATGGTCAGAAACAGAAACAGGAAAGCGCGCCGTTGATGAGGCAAAGCTCTCGATTCCGATCATCGGTAACTTGTATCACAAGCTCTACCTCACGCGCATTTGTGACAACCTTTCAACCATGCTCACCTCGGGGCTCACCATGCTCCAATCGCTCGAAATCACCGCAGAGATTCTCGAAAACGTTGTGTATCGAGAAGCACTCGAGCATGTCATCATTGACGTACGTGCAGGGAAGTCGCTCTCAGATTCTATGAGCAGCCAAGAAATCCTCCCGCCAATTCTCGTACAAATGACGAAGGTCGGCGAAGAAACCGGCGCGCTCGGCGATATTCTCGTCACACTCTCCGCGTTCTACCGCCGCGAAGTGCAAACAGCTGTTGCAGCCGTTATCTCGCTCATCGAGCCGGCTATGATTGTGCTTTTGGGATTGGGTGTGGGTGTCCTTATTGCATCGGTGCTGCTCCCAATCTACAACCTAACTGGAGCCTTCTAAAAATTCTTCCAAAATTGGTGAATTTGCATTGGTTTCAGCCGTTCGCTTCTCACCGTACTTGGGTACGGCTCCTGCGCTCGCTCCTTCCAACCAACGCAACTTCACTCAATTTTAAAAGAATTTACAGCACGGCTTCTTCGCTTTCTTCTTCCGGCTGGCGCGCCTGCATCCCATTTTGAAAGAAATCGATTGCATTAGATAGTGTTGTGAACGAATCCGATTGCTTTATATTGCGTGGATTTATGTAGGGAGTAATCTAAAACAAGACGTGTGACTTTTGTCAGGAAGGATGGGATCCAGGCGTTAGGGCGTGGGCGCCGGTCTACTAAAGGAACGTAAGTTATTCGGCGCGCCTGCGCATGTATTGACAATATCGAGATAATATGCCATTATATTTGAGTTCGTTCCTTGGACTTTCGCAACACATTGCGAATGATTCTCATTTTCTATCACCTTCCCTAGGGAGTGTCTTATGATCCGATTTAAAACCCTCGTTGCGTTTTTCGTCATTCTGTTTTTGGCAACTACTGTTGGAAAACAGATTCAGGTCCCCGGCGTTTCGGAGCTTGCAGTGAGCTTGACTGCCCTGGTGGTCTTTTGCGGGCTGTATGTCATGATGTCCGTCGACAAGATCGAGAGCGATCTCGACATCATCAAAAAGCAGCTCGAGTCCCGCAAGTAGCGCGACGAGTGAGCGTTCACAAAGCACCTCAGCAATGAGGTGTTTATTTTGTGCTGGTAGCGGGTAAAACTCTGTGGATGTAACAGGAAAAAAAAGGGGGTGCAGCGTTGGCTGATATTGACAAAATGTACTATTATCTGTATAGTAGTACACGTTAGTCCTTCTTTTTTGTTCCAAACTTTCTACGGAGATCCATCATGATCAAGTTTTTCATCGCTGTCCTCGTTGCCCTTGCCGTTGCTTCCCCAGCATCGGCGCAGAGTGCGGGGAAGTGGTCCGCTGTCGCTTTCTACGACATTCCTACGGACATCAAGTACAACTACGTCGCGCGAAATGTGAACGTTAGGACGGCACCCATGATTTGGCTCGATGTGAGCTCCTTCAAGAAGATGGCGCCTTCGAACCGTGTCTTTCTCAGTGGTCAGGACATGTGCCGGTATGGCGGTCCCCAGGGCACATCGTTCTATTTGAACTACTACTACTTCCTGGACGGGGTGGCCTATGGCACCTCCATCGACCTTGCGGATGAGGTCAGAACGATCTATGTCAAAAGGCCGAATGCCATTTGTGTAATCGAGGATAACAAGATCCTGATCAAGGTCTTCAAACAGTAAGTCGACCTCACGGCGACCGAAACCAAAAACGCGAGCATGCTCGCGTTTTTACATGCCATACAAACCTGTGAACGGAGGAGCTTGACAAGACATGTATTATATGCAACAATGTGCGTTGACAGTTGTTCTTTTCGTATCTGTCGCACCTCGCAACCTTCCTTTTGGAGAATGTCATGACCACTGCTTCCTGCAAGTCTTCCTCGTCTTTTGTCCAGAACCTCGTCGTCTTTCTGATTCTCGGGCTGGCCAGCTATGCGGTCGTTCAGTCCGCTTCCCATCTCCGCTGGGGTAACTCCGCGGCGGCAAGGGTCGCGGACATGATCTACGGCCCTTCGGAGAAGGAGCTTCAGGCGCTCTTCCAAAAGGAGTACCTGGACAGCAACCCCGACCGCGCCGGACTGAAAATCACTTCCTTCAAAAAGGAGGTCGGTGAAAAAACAGGCCCGGACAACGCCTTCTACGAGGCACGCTTCACCGCCGTGCTGGAATCCGACAAGGAGTTCTACGTCGCCCACTATCGCTTCGGCTATACGGGGATCCAGACGGAGCCGTGCGGAATCTGTGAGAAGGTGACTGTTCGCGATCGCGTTATCGCGCAAGGATACTACGAACTCCAGAAACGCGCCGACACCGGCTGGGAGCGTCATCAAGTCCCGGGGTACGACTACAACGGCCGCACTAACCTCACGGTTGCCCCGCGCTAACGACGGACTTGTTCCCCTTTTTGACCCTTCGCATTGCGGAGGGTCTTTCTTTGCTGGTGTGCGGAGTCGATTGACATTGCGGTGGTTTCGTGGTTAGATTTCGGTATCTTGTTTTTTTGTTGTGTAATCTCTTACTAGGAGTTTGAACATGGACGGTACAACGGATGTTGTGTTTCCGGGGATGGTTGTCGTGGAGACTCGTGAAAGCGAGGCGTACGACACCGAAATTGGCGTCGTCGTATATGACGGTATTGAGTTCGAGACCGTGCGTCTTCGCTCGAAAAGCATGCCGCAAGGGCAGTTTGTGGTGAAGTCCGTCGTTCGCGACGGCGTCACGCTGTGGAGTCACGATGACTGTGGTTTTCGCGGCGTCGCACTTCTCGCGATGACGCATGACGGCCCGGTCATTGCGCTTTGCAGCAATTACCACGTGCAGCGCATTGTGCCCTTTGTGCACCGTGAACATCACGATGACATCGTGGACTTCGCAGAACTCAAGGGTGAGGCTGGGAAATTCCTCGACCTCAAAGTCTGGTATACGAATAATGAGCGTCGCGCTCAAGTGTATGAGCGCGAAATCATTCGCCTCGGTGAAGCCGAGCGAAAGCAGCGCGCACACCAAGAGGACGAGGAAGCGCGGGCGGCAATGCTCGCTCGCATCTCGAAGCGCGGGTACATCTCGGTGAAAACCGACAAAGGTATGCCAGAGCGTGGTGTCCCTCTGGGGCAAAACGAGGACTGGAGTAAGTTCCCGCCGATGGTGCGCGCTATTCTTGTCGAGGATCTCAAGCGTCCTCACGAAACGGCCCTCGAGGTCTTCGAGGTGCGCAAAAGCGTTTGCGGCAAGACCGAGCGTCACCACGTCCAGCAAGTCGCGAGGTGAAGCCTTGCGCAATCAGTTCATTTTTTTGCGACGTCTCCGGGCGTCGCTTTTCTTTTGGTAAAAATTAAGTATAGTAGAGAAATTACTACATACACATAAAAAAATTCATATGTTATTTGATATTAAAGCAATCAGCGCGGCTATCGACGCGTTTGAAGAAGAAAAGGGTATTGACCGCGCCACCATGATAGGCGCAATCGAGTCGGCGCTTGCGACCGCGTACAAGCGCGAGTATGGCAAGAAGGGACAGATTGTCCGTTCGCATCTCGACATGAACACCGGCGCAACGAAGTTTGAGCAAATCAAAACCGTCGTTGACGAATCAACCGTGCGCATGGACGAAGAAGAGGAAGAAGTGCCAGCGCACTTGCAGGGCGACCGCCCGCGTTTTGATCGCAACGAAGAGGTCGTGGAATACAATGACGACGGTACCGTAAAGGTTCCTCGCTATGAGCCAGAACGTCACCTCCTTATCCAAGCAGCGCGCCTTATCAAGAAGGACGTACAGCTCGGCGACGAACTTGTGTTCCCCCTCGATGCACCAGACGACGAGTTTGGTCGCATTGCGGCGCAGGCGGCGAAGCAGGTCGTGTTCCAGAAGGTGCGCGAAGCAGAGCGCGGTATTGCACTTCGTGACTTCTCCAGCAAGGAAGGCGAAATCATTACGGGGCAAGTGCAGCGTTTCGAGCGTGGCAATCTCTTCATTGAGCTTGGTCGCGTTGTTGCGATTATGCCCTACGCAGAGCAGATTCCCGGCGAGCGCTACAAAACAGGCGACCGTATCACGGCACTTGTACTCTCGGTTGAAGAAGGTCCGCGCGGTGTATCGATTAAGCTTTCTCGTGCGCATCCAGATTTCCTCGTGAAGCTCTTTATGCGTGAAGTGCCAGAGCTCGCATCGGGTGCGGTTGTGGTAAAGGCTATTGCGCGCGAAGCAGGACAGCGTTCGAAGATTGCTGTTGCGGCAGAAGACCCAGGGCTCGACCCGGTTGGTGCGCTTATCGGCCAGCGTGGCGTGCGCGTTTCAGCAGTCACGGGTGAACTTTCAGGCGAACGTGTTGACGTTATCGAATACCAAGCTGACCCTATCGACATGATCGAGGCAGCACTCGCGCCCGCACGTGTTGAAGATATTGAGATTCTCGAAGAAAATGAAGAGGGCGCGGTGATTCACGGACATGCACGAGTTATCGTTGCGCCGGATCAGCAGTCACTCGCTATCGGTCGCTCAGGACAAAACGTCCGCCTTGCGGCAAAGCTCATTAACTGGAAGATTGATATTGAGTCATCGGAACAAGAAGAGCCTGAAGAAGAAACTGGAGAAACAGAAATGCAGGAGGCTATCGACGATATTGTCGATGGAAAAGAATAATTCCTTATACAAATCAGTAACTATACGTATGAACCTACTACACGATATTGCGGCAGGGACCGCAGATGAAATGAATGTTATCATCGAAATCCCAAAGTTTTCAAAGAACAAGTACGAAATCGACAAAAAGACCGGCATTATCGCGCTTGACCGCGTGATGCACTCGGCGCAGGATTACCCATTCGACTACGGCTTCGTACCGCAGACACACTGGCACGATGGTGACGCGCTCGACGTCGTGGTACTCACGACCTACCCGCTCCACCCGGGCATTCTCGTCCGCGTACGGCCAGTCGCGATTATGGATATGGTTGACGGTGGCGAGAACGACAATAAAGTCATTGCCGTCCCCGTTGAAGACCCACGTTTTGACGGCGTAAAGGACCTTGTCGACGTCAATCCCCACACGCTCAAAGAAATCGAACACTTCTTTGCAACGTACAAAAAAGTACAGAACAAGAGTGTTGAGGTTGGCGGTTTCCGCAACGCACAAGCAGCAAAGGAGGCTTTTGCTGAAGCATGCGCGCTCTATACGACAAAGCAAGCATAATACGATAACGCGGCACGAACGGTGCCGCGTTATATTATGCGAAATGCCAACTTAGCGGTATAGTTCCTCTATGGCTGAGAAACAATTTGATATCAAAGAAGGAGGCGTCGATGCAGCGCGCGCGCGTTTGTATGAACGAGAAACACCGCAGGCAAGCGCGCCACTCGAGCGTTATACCCATGAAAAGTATAAGGTAGATGCAGAGGCGGCAAGGGCAGGTGATTGGGAAATCACGGAAGAAGCGCCTGTCGTAGAAGTGCCGGCTCCTGCAGCGCAGGAAGTTCGAGTGCCGAAGCGTTCATATCGTGTACTTGCGCTCACGTTTGGTGTTGTCTTTTTTGTGCTCTCGTCGGCAATCGCGGCACTGTATCTTGTGTTCGGAAACCAAGACATTTCAGGAAGCAACATTCGTATTTCGGTAGACGCACCGTATGCGGTCGGCGGCGGCAGCGAAGCGGCGATTGTGGTGTCGGTAACCAACCAAAATGAGACGCCGATTACTGATGTGCAGCTTATCGTTGAGTATCCCCAGGGCACAGAAATCGACGGCGAGCGTTCGCGAGAACTTGTGGTGAAGCGGTATGCTATGCAGACCGTGCAGAGCGGGGAAACCGTCAATACAAAACTGAACCCGCGAATTTTCGGTGAAGAAAATGAAGGGAAAGACATTCGTGTGTCTGTCGAATATCGAGTCGAGGGTTCTGCGGCAACGTTTTATCGAGAAAGCGATCCGGTCCGTGTGCTCATTAGCTCGTCGCCAGTTTCGATTGTGCTCGACTCGGTAACCTCAATTACCGCCGGGCAAGAATACGTGCTCACGGCAACGCTTATTTCCAACAGCGACGCCGACCTTGAAGACCTCATCGTGCAAGCAAACTACCCGCGCACCTTTGAGGTAAAACTCACCGAGCCTGCAGCGATAGCAGGGCGCAATACGTGGCGCATTGAAAAGCTTGCGCCAGGAGAAGAAGCAAAAATAACTATCGTGGGTATCCTTTCCGGCGAGCGCGAAACGATTCAGGCGATCGATATTTCAGTCGGGCTCGCAAGTAAAGTTGACACGACGAAGCTCGCCTCAACACTTTCGACCGCACGAACCGAAGTGCTTATCGAAGCGCCGTTCCTTAACGTTACCCTTACCGCTAACCGCGAAGATGCCGATACGGTCGCCTTTGCAATTGGGCAAGTGGTCCAAATGGAGGCGGTTATCACCAACACCCTCACGCAGCCGATTCACGACATTGCCGTGCTCGCCAAAATTACAGGAACCGCAGCCGACCTTACCAAAGTGGATGCGGATACTGGCTACATAGATCTCGCCGGTGGTGTTATTACCTTTGATAAAGTTGAGGACAGTGCGCTTGCACGGCTTGACCCTGGCGCGTCGCACAAAATCAATTTCAACTTCACGCCGAAGGCAGACGTGCGTACTCCCGAGGCACTCGTCACCCTCGACGTTGCGGCAGCACGAAGCGACGCGGTGGGTGCGGCACGCGACATTTCCGCAGCAAAGCAGGTGACGATTCGGTTCATTTCGGCAATGTCGGCGTTCTCTGTTTCTGAACATGTGGGCGGTTCGTATCCGCCGCATGTCGGAAAGACGACCGAGTACCGTGCACTTATCTCGATACAAGGCGGCGGCAATGAGGTCAAAGATGCGGTCTTTACCGCTACGGTGCCACGTGGCGTCATAGTAGGAGCACTCCCCGCAGGCGTTTCGTTTAACGAAAGTTCGCGAACGCTCACGTGGACAATTGGTAGCGTTGCGCCCAATGAGCCAAAGACGATTACCGTGCCGCTCTCGCATACGCCAACGGTGCTTGAGGTCGGCACTCGTCCTGCGCTCATGCAGTCGCAAACGCTCATGGGTATCGACCGCTTCACGCAGCAAAAAGTAACCATGACGCTCAGTACGCTTACTACCGCAACCGGCGACGATGCTGGTTCTGGAGAAGTCGAGCGATAGACGACAAGAAAGAGACGCCCGTCGGGGCGCCTCTTTTTGCGTTTTGATGCCAGGTATGTATAATCGCCCTATGAAATACGATGCACAGACAATGGAGAAATTGGTCGCGCTTGCGAAGCGTCGAGGCTTTATGTATGCGGGTTCTGAAATCTACGGCGGACTCGCAGGTGCATGGGACTACGGACCGCTTGGCGTCATGCTTAAGAACAACATCACGCAAACGTGGTGGAAGCAGTTCGTGACCGATCGAGAAGATATGTATGGCGTCGACGCTGCGATTTTGATGAATCCACGCGCATGGGTCGCCTCAGGACACGTTGCAGGATTTTCTGACCCGCTTGTCGAAGACCTCAAAACGCAGAAGCGCTACCGCGCCGACCACCTACTTGAAGAAGCGGGTGTGGTTGTGACGGGTATGAGTATTTCTGACATGGATACCGCAATTAAGGAGAAGGGAATCAAGAGCCCCGAAGGGAATCCGCTTGGAGAGGTTCGTCAGTTCAATATGATGCTCAAGACCTCTGTTGGTGCGATCGAAGATTCTTCGTCAGTTATTTACCTCCGTCCGGAAACTGCGGGTGGTATGTTCGTGAACTTCAAAAACATTGTCGACACCATGGCGCCGAAAATGCCCTTCGGCCTCGCGCAGATTGGTAAGGCATTCCGTAATGAAATTGCGCCGCGCGACTTTATTTTCCGAGTACGCGAACTTGAGCAGATGGAAGTTGAATACTTCGTGCATCCGTCTGACTGGGAGCGTGCCTTTGAAGAGTGGCGTCTGCAGATGCTCAAGTATATGGATGCCATCGGACTTCCGCGTGACATGGTGCATGAGCTTGAAGTTGCAGCGGAAGACCGCGCACATTATTCAAAGCGCACCATCGACTTTGAATTCGAGTTCCCCTTTGGATGCAAAGAACTCTACGGGCTCGCATACCGCACCGACTTCGACCTCCAGGCACACGCAGGCGAATCGAAGCAGTCGCTCACGTACTTTGATGAAGCGACAAAAGAGCGTTTCGTGCCGCATGTTATCGAGCCATCACTTGGTGTCGGACGCACCATGCTTGCCGTGCTTGCGTCGGCATACCATGAAGAAGAAATGGATGGCGAAGCCCGTGTTGTTCTCAAACTCGCGAAAGATATCGCACCATACCGTGCGTGCGTCTCGCCGCTTCTTAAAAACAAACCAGAGCTCGTCGCAAAGTCTCGTGAAGTCTACACCGCACTCAAAAAGCAGTTCGGCAACATTGCCTTCGACGATAACGGCAACATCGGCAAGCGCTATCGTCGTCAGGACGAAATCGGTACGCCGTTCTGTATCGTTATCGACTTCGATACGCTTGGTGAAAACCCTGCAAACCTCGACACCGTCACCGTCCGCAACCGCGACACGGGCGCACAGGAACGTATCAAGATTTCAGAACTTGCAAACTATATTGCGTAGCCCTCAAGCTTGTCATCCTCGGGATTCATGAAAGCAAGGAGGCTTTGCCGACTATGCTTTCAAAATACCCGGGGATCCAGGCATGAGAACACTGCTCACCATCCTGGATCCCCGGGCATTTGAAAACAATATTCCTTCGGGTTCTTGAAAATATATTCGGCAAAGCCTCATTATTTTCATAGCCCCGGAGTCATTTGTTTCCTAAATCCCGAGGATGACTCTCCCTAGAGTGTACTGAAATAAATTAACTTTATGAAAAACATCTACATCACCACCACACTTCCGTACGTGAACGCGGATCCGCACATCGGCTTTGGGCTTGAGATTATTCGTGCGGACGCACTCGCTCGTGCGCATAGGCTTTCAGGTGACAGCGTATTTTTCACAACAGGCACCGACGAGCACGGGCAAAAGATTGCAGAGAAGGCAGATGCAGAAGGGAAAGGACGTCAGGAATATGTCGATTACTTCGCGGGGCAATTTGCAAAACTACGCGATGCGCTCGACCTTTCCTACGACAACTTCATTCGTACTACATCGCCTGCACATAAAGCTGCCGCACAAGAAATGTGGAAGCGCTGCGCAGCAAACGGCGACATCTACAAGAAGAAATACACCGGACTCTACTGCGTTGGTGATGAAATGTTCCTCAAAGACAGCGACCTCGTAAACGGTCGTTGCCCGAATCATCCCAACATGGATCCTCAGGAAGTCGAAGAAGAGAATTACTTCTTTGCACTTTCGAAGTACCAGAACTACCTTGAAGAATACCTCGCGAAGCCTGGCGTTATTGAGCCAGAGTTCCGCCGCCTTGAAGCACTAAACTTTGTAAAAGCAGGACTCGAGGACTTCTCAATCTCACGCGAAGTTTCTCGCATGGATTGGGGGATTCCTGTTCCTGGCGACGACACGCAGGTTATGTACGTCTGGTTTGATGCGCTCACCAACTACATTTCAACTCTCGGTTGGCCAGAAGAAGGCGGCAACTTTAAAAAGTTTTGGATAGACGGCGAAACGCTCCAGCTTGCCGGTAAAGACCAAGTCCGCTTCCAGTCAATCATGTGGCAAGCAATGCTCAAGTCTGCAGGACTCCCCGCAACCGACCATGTCGACTATCACGGCTTCATTAATAGTGGTGGACAAAAAATGTCAAAGTCACTCGGTAACGTTATTGCGCCGTTTGACCTCGTAGAGAAATACGGCACCGACGCAACGCGCTATATGCTCTTGCGTCACGTACATCCGTACGACGATACCGACATTACGTGGGAGCGTATGGACGAGTGGTACACGGCGAACCTCGTGAATGGTCTCGGCAATCTTGCCTCACGTATTATGAAAATGGCAGAGACACATGGTGTTGCACCAGCGCTTCCTCAAGTTTCACTTGAGGCGAATGACTTCCTCGACCTTGAAAAAGTATGGCATACCATCAGCATGCTCGATGAAAAAATCGCTACCGAAGAGCCATTTAAAGTCATCAAAGTTGATGCAGAAAAAGGCAAAGCAATCATCGCAGAGCTCGTCATTGCACTTCACAAAGTCGCTCTGTCGCTCCAGGCGGCAACGCCGAAAACCGCAGCGGCAATCCTCAGCGCAATCAACACAAACACAAAACCAGAAAATCTCTTCCCAAGACTTCCTGCGTAACAAAAACTCTCGCATCTGTATGGTGCGAGAGTTTTATTTATCTGCAGTGTTGCAGAACACCACTAGCTCTGCTAGTGGATGAATGCAACCAAAAAATTAGTGCCGCCGGCGGGCGGCGCATGCATGCAGTAAACTCCCCGGTACCGCACGGAGTTGGGCGGGGGATACCCCGCACAACTCCGTGCGGGGAGTTTCATGCCTGTTCGCGCGCTTTTTCTAGTTTTCTCTTAAGACTGAATTGGGTCGCAAAATTCAGCCGTGCTGATGCTTTTCGTGTTTCATCACCTGATTCAGCCGCAGCGGCAAGTTCCTTTGCTGCAGCCTCGTAGAGTGTCTTTGCTTCCAGCTCTATTTGTTTTCGATGCTCAGCCTCAGCAATTGCCTTTTTTCGCTGCTCAAGAGCAACACGAACGCTCTCGGTCGGTTCAAGAGGAGGGAGTTCTTTGACTGGCTCAGCCTTCTTTGAAGGACCAAGTTTGCGAAGAATTTCCTCACGCTCAGCATCGGTATACGGCTTCGAAACTGGCGGCATTGTCTCATGCCACTCTCGTTCCTTGTGTCTCATCTGTCCAGGGCGACCATTGGGTGCTAATTCAAAACTCATACAAAAAGTATACCGTAGTGTCAAAAAATTACCATGTGCATAACTACAAACATTGTGATATATTCAGCAAAACGTATGCACAAGAAATTTGACCATATCGCCATTGAAAAGAAGTGGCAAAAGTCGTGGAAAGACGCGAATTTGTACGCAGTTGGGAAGCGCGATCCGCAGAAAGAGAAACGGTATCTTCTCGTCGAACTTCCGTATCCATCGGGCGATTTGCACATTGGGCACTGGCACGCATTTGGCGTGCCCGACATTCTCGTGCGCCACGAGCGTATGCAGGGCAAACAGGTGCTCTTCCCGCTCGGCTTCGATGCATTTGGTATGCCGGCTGAAAACGCGGCAATCAAGCGCGGACTCGACCCAAAGGAATGGACGTACAAAAACATGGACACGATGCGCGCACAGCTCGACCAAATGGGAAATGCGTTTTCGACCGACATGACCACCAATACTACCGACCCTGAATACTTCAAGTGGACACAGTGGATGTTCGGTGAATTCTTCAAAAAGGGAATCGCCTACCGTGGTGAAGGCGTGGTGAACTGGTGTCCACACGACCATACTATTCTCGCGAATGAACAAGTGCAGAGTGACGATACGTGTGAGCGTTGTGGTACCAAAATCGAAAAGCGCACCATGGCAAGTTGGAAGCTTGCGATTACCAAGTATGCTGACCGTCTTATTGACGACCTCGACACAGTAGAGTGGCCACAGTATATCAAAGAGCTTCAGCGAAATTGGATTGGACGCTCAAAGGGAGCTGAGGTTCCGTTTGCACTCTCAGCAGGTGAAAGAGTGACCGTATTTACCACTCGTCCTGACACGCTCTATGGAGTTTCTTTCCTCGTGCTTGCACCGGAACATCCGCTCCTCACAGCTCTTCCGTGCACAAATAAGAAAGAAGTGCAAAAGTATATTGACGAAGCAACGCAAAAAGACGAAGTTGACCGCCTGAACGCCAATAAAGAAAAAACCGGCGTAAAACTCGAAGGGGTCAACGCAATCCACCCGCTCACAGGTGAAGCAGTGCCAGTATTCGTCGCTGACTACGTTCTCGGCAACTACGGCACCGGCGCCGTCATGGGCGTACCTGCACACGATGAACGTGATAATGCATTTGCGAAGAAATACGCCCTTGCTATTACCCCCGTTATTTCTCCAATAACAGGTGTGCCACAGGAGAACCCTGAACACCGAAAGAGCATTGTAGCGATTGTCTATAATCCACGTACCGACACGTACATGACCATTAATTGGAAAGAGCAGCAGCAAACGCTCTTTATCGGTGGCGGTATCGAAGAAGGCGAAGATATAATTGCTACTGCGATACGCGAAATACAAGAAGAAACGCAATGTACGAACGTAGTGTATAAGGCGCAGACAATGCCGATTCATCATCATTATTTTGCATATGCAAAGAATGTTGCACGAGAAATCGATGCAGTTGGACTTCTCTTTGAACTTGCGGATGATGAAGAGACGTCAACACAGCTTGATGCTGCGGAAGAAGGAAAGTTTGAAGCGGTATGGAAAGATGCAAAAACCATTGAACGCGAAGTTGTGGATGAGCTCCATCGAACCGTCTGGGATATGCTTGTATGCGGTAAGGTACATGCAGGTGCGGGCACTTTGATTAACTCGGGTGAGCATAACGGACTTTCGAGCGAAAATGCGAAAGCGGCAATCGTACAGGCTGCCGGAGGAAAAGAAACAAGCACGTACCGCTTACGCGATTGGTCTATTGGTCGTCAGCGCTATTGGGGTGTGCCGGTACCGATTGTGTATTCTCCAGAAGGAGTCGCGCATGAAGTGCCGCTCGAGCACTTGCCGTGGGAGCTTCCGACAGATGTTGATTTCCGTCCGACAGGTGAAGCACCGCTTGCGAAGTCACAGGAGCTTCGTGACCGCGTGACGAAGATTTTTGGTGAAGGATGGACGCCCGAAGTTGAAACGATGGATACCTTTGTGGACTCATCATGGTACTTCTTGCGCTATTTTGATGCACAAAACGGCGAAGCGCCGTCATCGCTCGCGGCACAAAAAGATTGGATGCCGGTTGACCTCTACATGGGCGGCTCAGAACACACCACACTTCACCTCCTCTACTCACGCTTCTGGCAGAAGGTGCTCTTCGATATGGGGCTCGCGCAAGACAATGAGCCGTATCGTCGTCGTATTAACCGCGGACTCATTCTCGGCCCCGATGGACAAAAGATGAGTAAGTCAAAAGGGAACGTGGTGAACCCTGATGAACATGTGCAGCGTGTGGGTGCTGATACGGTAAAGATGTATCTTGCGTTTATGGGTAACTATGGCGAAGCAGCCAACTACCCGTTTGACCTTGGTGGTATTGCGGGCATTCGCCGCTTTCTCGAGCGAGTCAATGGGCTCCGTGAACATGTACAAGAGGTGGAATCAAAAGACGTTACTCGACTTCTTCACAAAACCATTGCAAAAGTTTCGGAAGACATTCTCGAACTCAAATTCAATACCGCAATTTCTGCGCTCATGATATTTGTGAATGCAGTTGAAAAAGATGGCATATCACCGGAGTCATACGAGACATTCCTTAAACTCATGGCGCCGTTTGCGCCGCATCTTACGGAAGAACTTTGGCATGAGCTCGGTAAAGACAGCTTCATTCATGCTGAGTCATTCCCGAAAGCTGATGCAACGCTCGCAAAAGACGATATGGTCACTATCGGTGTCCAGGTAGAAGGGAAGCGCCGTGGCGATATTACGATTGCGCCGGATGCGACAGAAGAAGAAGCGGTTGCTGCTGCACTCGGAAGTCCCGAAATTGCAAAATATGTGGAAGGCACTCCGAAGAAAGTAATCTACGTCGCCGGAAGAATTCTTAATATTATCCCGTAGGAAGTATCCAGTCTGGATCCTTCCAGGATGACAAAAGTGACGAGTGTCGACATAGTGAGACGAGTAGTTAAATCCATGTTGATTTATGTATTTGTTTATCCAGAACATTACGTCTTGCTTTTGTCATCCAGAAGGGATCCAGACGTTAGAGCGCTATGTTCAAAGACATTCTCAAACCCGCATATCTCATGATTCTCCCCGCACTTCTTATTGCGGGTTTTGGGCTTTCGACACTCTATACCTTTCAGGGCGATAACTCATTCTTTACGAAGCAGGCGGTGGTGCTCGCCATTGCGCTCCTCGTGTGTCTTTTTGCCTCAATTCCCGACTACCGTTTTATGCGCACGGGGCACGCCGTCGTGTGGATATACCTCTCCATGTGCGGACTCCTTGCGCTGACGTTCGTGCTCGGCTACACCGCGCTCGGTGCGCAGATGTCGTTTGACCTCGGCGCCTTTTCGCTGCAGCCGGTTGAATTCGCGCGCATTGCACTCATTCTTGTTCTCGCAAAATACTTTTCCATGCGTCACGAACTCATTGGTGCATTTCGTCATATTTTTATCTCCGCCGTGTATCTCGGTGTTCCGTTTGTCCTCACGCTCCTTCAGCCTGACTTTGGCTCTGCAATGATTCTCGCCGCGGTGTGGTTTGGTATTGTGCTCGTCTCGGGTATCCGCACTCGACACATTGCTTTTGTGGGAAGTCTCGCTGTTGCTGGCGTTACCTACCTGTGGCTTTTTAAGTTTGCGGACTACCAAAAAGAGCGTATTTACAACTTCCTCGACCCGCTCGCCGACATTCAAGGCAGCGGCTACAACGCGTATCAAGCAACTATCGCCGCAGGTTCAGGGCAAATGATGGGCAAAGGAATTGGGTATGGGACCCAGTCCAAGCTCAATTATCTCCCCGAGCATCAAACCGACTTTATCTTCGCGTCGTTTGCCGAGGAGTGGGGGTTTGTTGGTTCAATGGTGTTGTTTGCTTTGTTTGCCTGGATTATCACCTTGCTTATTCGCGCGGCACGAAATGCGCCGACAAACTTTGAGCGCATTTTTGTTATCGGGTTTGCTATTTATCTCGTAGCGCAATTCACGACGCATGTTGGTATGAACATTGGCGTGCTGCCGATTACGGGGCTCCCGCTTCCGTTTATGTCGTTTGGTGGCTCGCATCTCGTGTCGGAATTTCTTGCGCTCGGCATGGTTATTGGTATGACGAAACATCAGCGGCGCGTTGTTGCAGTGGAGCAAAGTGAGATTATCTGATACAGTGTCGGGTATGACAACTTATTCTCCTCGCGTTGAACGCGCTATAAAACTCGCTGCATGGCTGCATCGCGACCAGGTCCGTAAAGGCCGGATTTCCTATCCATACATCACGCACCTTATGTCGCTCGCTATGATGCTTCGCGATTACACTGATGACGAAGACGTGATTATTGCCGCGCTCCTCCATGATGCTCTCGAAGACACGCCGTTCACGGAAGGCGAGCTCGAAACAGAATTTGGCGCACGCATCGCAGACATCGTGCGCGGCGTTTCCGAATGGACAGGCGACCCTGCCGCGAGGCCTCCGTTTGAAGAACGTCGACGCCGCTACATAGCGCAGTTGCACGCTGCGCCCCACGAATCGCTCCTCGTCTCCCTTGCAGACAAAATCCACAACCTTCGCTCGATGGTCGAAGAATACGATGGTCGCCCTGACGAATTTCTTCGCGACTTTGGCACTATCGAGACACGTGTACATTTCTATGAAGAAATTAGTGCGCTCCTCCATGAACGTCTCCAGGACCATCCGCTCCTTGCCTCGCTCGACGATGCGCTCACTGAATTTAAAACACTTGCCGTGCATCCATAATATCAAAACAGCACGCTCCATGAATGGAGCGTGCTGTTTTAGAATGTGTCTGAAGTTAGGTTGTCTTGAGTGTGACGTAAATGTCCTCGAGTGCTTTTACGCCGTCGCCAGCAGAGATGTTGTTCTGATGGTAGCGGACGTTGGTGCAGTCGCCCGCAGCCCAGATACCGGGAACGGATGTCTTCTGTGTCCACGGGTCGATGGTGACATGGCCAATAGGGTCAGTGTCAACAACGCTAATTGCGTAGCCGGTATTCGGCACGACACCGATTTCGACGAAGATACCTTCTGCCGGGAGAGTAATTTCCTCGCCTGATATTTTATCTTTGTAGCTGATGCTCTTGGCGAATTTGTCGCCTTCGACTTTGGTTGGCACTGCGTTGAGAATCGCTTTCATCTTTGGATTCGCAAGCACCTTTCCAACGGTGACAGGATCTGCCTTGAATGAGTCGCCACGATGGAGGAGTGTCACCGACTTCGCATAGGCAAGGAGCTGCGCCGCTGATTCAAAGCCAGCGTTGCCGCCGCCGACAACCACGACATCCATACCAGCGAAGAGCGGGCCGTCGCATGAGGCGCAGTACGTGACGCCTTTGTGTTCGAAGGTGTCTGCGCCAGGAACGTCGAGCTTACGGCGTCCTGAGCCTGTTGCAATGAGGATTGCTTTTGCAGTGATTTTCTCACCGTTTTCAAGCACGACAGTGTGCGTGCCGGCACCTTTTTCAATTGCTGCAACACCGCCGACTTTTACGGAGACGGTATTTTCGGGCATGCTCTTGAGGTGGTTTTCAAGCGCCTTGGCAAGTTCGGCACCAGCAATTGCTGGCGTGCCAATCCAGTTGTAAATAGTCTCCGAGACAACGCTCTGCCCGCCCCATTCTTTGGTAACGAGGAGTGTTTTGAGTTGTTTGCGTGAAGCGTAGACGCCGGCGGAAATTCCCGCAGGGCCGCCACCGAGGATAATGAGGTCGTAAGTTTCCATAATGTGTATCAATACTTTATTTTGTACAGTAATGGCACGAGTATACCCTCCTGCAGGGGAATTGTCTAGTGCTCGTTTTCCACAGGTCGCTTTTTGGGGACGTAGGGTATACTGCTGCTACGGCCGGAATGCAGTGCTCACCTTACCTGACATTCCGAATAATGTGGTTGCGTACTGAAACATACGCACTTTTATTTCCTCACCTCACCTCTATTCATATGTCCTCAATTCAAAAAGGCGGAAGCGCTGTTGATATTAACAAGCGACGCATTATTAACGGCGCAGATGCCGACGTGATGCAGCTCTACCCGATGCGACACACCTTCGCATGGGATGCGTACCTTGCTGGCAACGCGAACCATTGGCTGCCGACAGAAATTTCCATGCAGCTCGATATTGAGCAGTGGAAGTCAAAAACAGCGCTCACCGAAGATGAACGCAAGGCATTTGAAACCGTGCTCGGCTTCTTTACCACGGCCGACTCTATCGCTGCAAACAACGTCGTGATGGGCTTCTATAAGCACACCACGTCGCCAGAATGTCGTATGTATATGCTTCGCCAAGGATACGAAGAGGCAATCCACACCCATGCGTATCAGTACATTGTCGAGTCGCTCGGGATGGACGAATCTCGTATCTTCAACATGTACCGTGAGGTTGAAGCGATTTACAAAAAGGATGACTTCGTGCTCTCGTTCAACGAAGGTATTTTCGACCCCAACTTCAAAACAGGCACCTTCGAGAATGATCAAAAGTTTCTCGAAAACATCGTCGTCTTCTCGCTCATTATGGAAGGTATTTTCTTCTACTCATCGTTTGCGGTGATGTTTGGCTTCCAGCGTCTTGGCAAACTTACGGGTTCTGCTGAGCAGATTCAATACATCATGCGTGACGAATCACAGCACCTCAACTTCGGTATCAATTTGATAAACACGATTAAAAACGAACAGCCAGAGCTCTGGACTCCGGAGTTTCAGCAGCACTGTGTCGACCTTGTGAAGCGTGCGGTTGCCCTTGAATATGAATTCGCGACAACGGTTTTCCCGAAGGGCATCTTCGGTATGAACGCCGACGGCTTCCGCGACTACATTCGCTATATCGCCGACAAGCGCCTTGGCATGATTGGACTTCCCGCACAGTACAATGTAGAAAACCCATTCCCGTGGATGTCCGAAGCTATCGACCTCAACAAGGAAAAGAACTTCTTCGAAACAAGAGTCACCGAGTATAAAGTCGGCGGACAGCTTGAATGGTAGAACAGTAGCTATGAATATTTTTTCAGAGAAGCAAAAAGAAAATGGAGAGTTGACCGTTGCGGGCATGCTACCACCTGCGGAGCGTATTGTGTTTGAAAAACTTGCCGTCGGGCAGGATGCAGCTACGTTCTACCTATCCTCCTACTTTGATTGGCACAGGCTTCTTGCGCTGCAAAATGATGGGCAGTATCGTTTATTGTTTTGGCGGATGCAGCCGAATGCGCACGAGGCAACCGATGTTCGTGTCTATACGGGTTCATACCACGCTATGCGTACGCCGCTTGGCGATGAAGGATTAAAGCTTGCGATAGGACTGCGCGGAGATTCTCTTGGAAGTGACGTTGACGACGAAGAGCTGATTCTGGTACGTAGCGGCGATGCAGAGCTCCTCCTTCGTGCGTCCGAACTGCATGATATTGCGGCAGATATTGCCGCAGAGGGCACCATGGGACGTAGCGAGTACTATTGGTATCGAGTATCGCCCTTTGACCTCTTTGTGCAAGAGCCACACGGCGGTCGTACCGCGATACCGTTTACAGACTTACCGCACGCCGTGCAGGATATGCTCTCGGCAAAGCCGCTGCTTGCAACTATCGTGAGTGTTGATGAACGGCTTACGGATGAAGATACTGTCATGTGCACCCTAGATATTGGTGAAGCAGAGGGGCTGCGCATGAACATGCCGCTCTACTCACCGCAAGGCAGCGGGAAGCACCTTAAAGGTTGGGTTTGGGAAATGACCCCGCACGCGTGTCGAGTTGGCATTGAGTATCACTGTGTCGCACCCCATTGTGTCGACGAGGGCAATGTTGCAACCTTCCCAAGGGTTGGCGATACACTCACCTCGCTCGCTCCTTCTCCTGAATAAAATTTGGGGAGCATGATACAGAAACAAAAAGCGTTACCTTTGTGTCACGCTTTTTGTCTGATTCTTTACTTGGGGTAGAATAGCGGTATGAAAAAATCTGTGCCAGCACATCGGGTTGCCCCGAAAGATTTGAAGGCGGCGCTTGCTGCAGCACCTTCGGCGATGCGTGTGTGGGATACTATTACGCCGCTTGCAAAGAGCGAGTGGATTTGTTGGATTACTTCAGGTGCAAAAGCAGAGACACGAAGCATTCGTATCGAAAAGGGAATCGCAAAGCTCGAGAGTGGCATGCGTCGCCCATGCTGCTGGGCAGGCTGTCCACATCGAGGGGTCGCTTAACTAAAAAACACCAGCATGTACGTTGGTGTTTTTTAGTTTCGTTAGCTTTTACGTTCCTCGACAAGTGCAAAGTCGAGCTGTTTGCCTTCGAGGTCGGCTTTGATGAGTTTGATTTTTACGGGGTCGCCGAGGCGGAATTTCTTGCCAGTGCGCTTGCCACGAATTTCGTACTTGCCGGGGACGTTTTCGAAGAAGTCGTTGCCGAGGGCATTGAGACGAATGAGGCCTTCCGCTTTTGATTCGTTGTCTTGTACGAAGAGTCCAAAGTCGGAAACGCCGGAGACTGAGCCGTTAAACTCTTGTCCGACGCGAGTTGTCATGTATTCAACTTGCTTGTACTTGATAGAGTCGCGTTCGATGCGGACAGCCTTCACTTCGCTTGCAGAGTTTTGCGTTGAAACTTTCTCGTAGTGTTCAATATCCTTTTTGCCGAGCTTCACGCCGTCAATGTGTGCACGGAGGAGGCGATGTACCATGAGGTCGGGGTAGCGGCGAATCGGCGAGGTGAAGTGTGTGTAGAATTTGAACGCGAGGCCGAAGTGGCCGATGTTGCTGGTTGAATAAATGGCTTTTGCCATGGAGCGGAGTGTGGCGATTTTAATCATTGCTTCCTCGGGCTTTCCTTCGATAGACGCAAGGAGCGCATTGATGTCCGTCGCTTTCACCATGCCCTTTTCGTGGTGGAGTTCGTAGCCGAGTGCTTTGAGGAAGGTAGCAAGCTCCTCGATACGTTCAACGTCTGGCGTGTCGTGGATGCGATACACGAAGACTGGTTCGTTGCCAGACTTCTTTGCAAGGTCGTTAATGTGCTTTGCAACCTGGGTGTTCGCAAGAAGCATGAAGTCTTCAATCATCATCATCGATTCGATGCGCGTTTTCACATACACGCGAACGGGACGTTTTTGTTCGTCGAGCTCGAAGCGGACTTCGTCGGTCTCAAAACCGATTGAGCCAGCAGCGAAGCGTGCCTTCCGCATGATGCGTGCAAGCTCGAAGAGCGCCGTGAGGTCTTCTACGTGGTCGCCCTGTTTTGTCTCGAATGCTTCCTGTGCCTCTTCGTAGCTGAAGCGGCGGTCGGAGTGAATGATGGTTTGCCCGTACCACTCGCCTACAATTTCAGCCTTCGGGGTCATTTCAAAGACGGCAGAAAACGCGAGGCGGTCTTCGTTCGGGCGGATTGAACAAAGGTCGTTCGAAAGCACCTCAGGAAGCATCGGGATAACGCGGTCAACCATATAGATAGACGTGCCGCGCTTTACGGCTTCTTTGTCGATGGCGCTGCCGGGCGTTACATAGTGCGACACGTCTGCAATGTGGATGCCGATTTCGTAGTTACCGTTTTCGAGTTTGACAATCGAGAGCGCGTCGTCGAAGTCTTTAGCATCTTTTGGGTCGATGGTGAAGGTGAGGCGATCGCGCATGTCGCGGCGCTTTGGGTCTTTTTCTGCCTGGGCAAAAATTTCCTCTTTGCGCTTGTAAATGTCTTCGGAAGCGGCGGCTACTTCAGGAGGGAAGTCAGATGCGAAACCGCCCGCACGAATGAGTGCTTGCATTTCGGTTTCGTGTTCGCCATTTTTGCCGAGGACGTCGATGATGGCGACTAACGGCTCCGTGTGGGCATCAACCCAGCGTACGAGCTTCACCGCAACTTTCATGCCAACTTGTTCGGGGGTCGCGTTTTCGATAACGGGATGCACGTGCATCATGTTGTTGTCGGCAATGAGTTTGAGTTTGCCTTCGAGGGAGTTCACGACACCGATGTATTCGGTGCGTCCGCGCTCTACGATACGAACGAGGTTTACTTCAGGTGCTTTTCCCGCAACTACAGGACGTCCAGAATGGACAACCTCAACCGTGTCGCCGTCAAGCGCAACGCCGGTCTCGCCGGGCGGAATCACCACGTCTTCTTTACCTTCTCCGAGACGCACAAAGCCAATGTTTTTCTTGCCGCGAATCTGCAGCGTGCCGATATAGGTCTCTTTTGTTTGCATAGCGCTACTGTAGCATAGAAATGGGTTACTTGAAATGCGCGGGCAGTTTTGTATACTGCGAGCATTACCCGTCATAAGTACAATACAATGAAAAAAGAACTAGGTATTATTCCGCTTGGCGACCGTGTGCTGCTGCGACCGTTTTCGGAAGGAGAGCTTTCGAACGCGTCGTCGCTGGGAATTATTCTTCCGCAGGACAGAGAAAAAGCACAGACAGGGCAAGGCGAAGTTATGGCAGTTGGCGCAGGGAAGATGCTTGAAAACGGCGAGAAGGTGGTGGTGCCCGTCAGTGTCGGCGACCGCGTACTCTATAGTAAGTACAGTTACGAAGAAGTCTCCGCGAATGGTGTCGACTACCATATTCTTTCCGCAGACAATCTATTAGCAGTATTTAAATAAGTTGCTCGAACGCCTGGATCCTTCCAGGATGACAAAAGTAACGGACTTTGATTAAGAGCGATGGGTAGTTAAAGCTGGCGTGGATTTAACTCATAATTAATCAAAAACAAAGCCCGTCACTTTTGTCATTCAGAAGGAATCCAGGAGCCTGACACTTTATGTAATTTAAAACATTATGGCAAAACAAATATTGTACGGAACAGAAGCAAAGCAGCGACTCCAGCGCGGTATTGATGCGGTGGCAAACGCAGTGAAGGTGACCATTGGTCCGCGCGGACGCAATGTTATGCTCGATAAAGGGTACGGCGGACCGACGATTACAAACGACGGCGTGTCCATCGCGAAGGATATTACCTTGCGCGACAAGTTCGAAAACATGGGCGCAGAAATGATTAAGGAGGTTGCAAGTAAGGTGAACGACCTTGCTGGCGACGGCACCACGACGGCGACTATTTTGACGCAGGCACTCATTGCCGAAGGTCTCAAAGAAACCTCGTTCGGACGCTCGCCACTCGTGATTCGTCGCGGTATGGAAATCGCGCGCGATGACGTTATTGCTGCGCTCAAAAAAGCAGCGAAACCAATCCGTAATAGTGAAGAGATTGTACAAGTTGCAACCATCTCCGCAGAAAACGCAGCGCTCGGCGCAAAGATTGCGGAGACGATAGAAAAAGTTGGCAAGGACGGCGTCGTTACCGTGCAGGAATCGCAATCATTTGATATCGAAACCGAAATCACGGAAGGTATGCAGTTCGACAAAGGCTACGTGTCGCCGTACATGGTGACAAACCCTGAGCGCATGGAGGCAGAATACAAAGACACGCCAATCCTCATTACCGACCAGAAAATCTCGGCACTCAAAGACATTTTGCCGCTTCTTGAAAAGATTGCGCAGAGTGGACGTAAAGAACTTATTATTATTGCCGAAGACATTGAAGGCGAAGCGCTTACGACGTTTGTGCTTAATAAACTCCGTGGCGGTTTCTCCGTGCTCGGCATCAAAGCGCCGGGGTTTGGAGACCGAAAGAAGGACGTGCTCCATGACCTTGCGATTGTGACTGGTGCGACGGTGGTAAGTGCGGAAGTTGGACTTTCGCTCGAGCAGGTAGAGCTTGCGCACCTCGGACAAGCCTCGCGTGTTGTGTCGACAAAGGACACGACAACCATCGTCGACGGCAAAGGCACGAAGGCGGCAATCAAGGAACGTGTTGCCGCAATTCGCGCACAACTTGCGCAGGCTTCATCGAAGTATGATAAAGAAAAACTTGCAGAACGCCTTGCAAAACTTACGGGTGGCGTTGCGGTGATTCGTGTCGGTGCCGCAACAGAAGCGGAAATGAAATACTTGAAGCTCAAAGTAGAAGATGCGGTTGCAGCGACAAAGGCAGCGATTGATGAGGGTATTGTCTCAGGTGGCGGCACGTCGCTCGCCAAGGCGGCTGCTACCGCACGCAAAGCACTCACAAAGCGTGATGATATTTCTGAAGAAGAGCTCGTCGGCTACCACATTGTGCTTCGCGCGCTCGAAGCACCACTCCGACAGATTGCAGAAAACGCAGGCATGCTCGACGGTGCGGTGGTGCTTCGTGAAGTGCAAAAACTAGGCGGCAATGCTGGCTACAACGCGCAGACCGGCGAAATCGTAGACGACATGATTGCTGCAGGCATCATTGACCCGGTAAAGGTTGAGCGTGCGGGCGTTGAGTACTCAGTCTCCGCCGCAGGTATTTTCCTCACCACCGAATGCGTGATAGCGGACGAGCCGGAAGAGAAACAAGAACAAGGAAACGCTGGTATGGGCGGCATGTACTAAAGGTTCGATCTGCTCAAAAATAGGAAACAGAATGGCTGAGTGAATAATATCCGACCGTGCGTAAAAGAATATCGCCGAGGTGGCGATATTCTTTTACGCAGATCAGACATTAAAAAAGCGAGCGCGGGGCTCGCTTTTGTTTTGCGTTGCGGAGTACGCTTCGTCAGTGACAGACGACAGCTTCGCATTTCGCCGCTTCGTGTTCTGCCTCGGCGATCCTCTCAAGCGTGGTGTAATCGCGCTTCATTTTGATGCCGGCGCAAACAAGCGTCGAGAGTGCACTCTCCATGCTCACACAAGGGACGGACACAAATGCCTTGTTGTTTTTCCGGTCAACATGCGCGGACGCATGGTGGCGACGAGAAAGGGTATCGAGCGCTCTTGCATGAAGGTTTTTTCCTTCGAGGATCACCACAAGGCGCGCATCGGGAGCGTGCCGCTCGCGAGGCGACAGGGGAATCAGTGCAATACCAGTTGTCGGGACGGTCATTCGCGTATCTCCAAAATAAAAGAGCAACCTCACATGAGGCTCATCTACAGTATCACGAAGAATTCCGGCGTCAAGTAAGTTCTTGCGTAACGGTACGCTCTATGGTATATATGTCAGCAACAGGCCAAAGACAGATGGTCCTATCTCGCACGAGTAGGGTAATTGCTTCGCGCATCCATCCGAGGTTGTATCTCGTATTGTATTCTTACAAACAGGTACGCTCCTCTAATGGCGCGTGCCTGTTATTTATTACTAACAATCCAGTATGGCAATTACCAAATCAAAAAAGGAAGCCATTGTTGGAAAGTTTGGTGACGTTGCGAAAGAGGCACAGTCAATCGTATTTGTAAACTTCAACGGCCTCACGGTAGGTGAAGTGACAAAAATGCGTGCTGACCTCCGCGCAAAGGGTGTGGGCTACTTCGTTTCGAAGAAGACTCTCATCGAGCGTTCGCTTACGCCTGCATACGAAGGAACCATGCCATCACTCGATGGTCAGGTAGCCGTCGCATGGAGCGCAGACCCGCTCGCTTCCGCACAGGAAGTCCTCGCGTTCACGAAGGAGTTTAAAGATAAGCTCTCAATCCTCGGCGGCGTTTTTGAAGGAAACTTCAAGAACAAGGCAGAGATGAGTGAGATTGCATCTATCCCACCACTCCAGACACTTCGTGGTATGTTCGTCAACGTTATCAACTCTCCAATTCAGGGGCTTGCTATTGCACTCGATGCGATCGCGAAAAAGAAAGAGACTGCATAGTCCTTTCGCCATTAATCAATTCATATATTTATGTCAGAAGTAGAAAACACAGCAGCTGCAACAGAATTTGTTGTTCCTGCAGAGTTCAAGGACATCGTTGAGAAAATCGAAACGATGTCAGTACTCGACCTCCACAAGCTCGTGAAGGTATTCGAAGAAAAGTTCGGTGTATCAGCAGCAGCAACTGCAGTTGTTGCAGGTCCTGCAGCAGGTGCAGCTGAAGAGCAGTCAGAATTCGCGGTAGAACTTACCGACGCTGGCGCAACAAAGATTGCCGTTATTAAGGCAGTTAAGGAAGCTCTCGCACTTGGCCTCAAGGAAGCTAAGGACCTCGTTGACGCAGCACCGTCTGTTGTTAAGGAAGGTATGAAGAAGGCTGATGCTGAAGTGCTTAAGGCAGCTCTCGAAGCAGCAGGCGCTAAGGTCACCCTTAAATAATTCACTCGGATTCTTCCAAAATGAGCGAATTTGCATTGGCTTCACAGATGTTTCGTCCTCACCGTACTTGGGTACGGCTCCGGCGAAAATCTGCTCCAGCCAACGCAACTTCATCTCATTTAGAAAGAATCCGCATTGCTCAAAATTGAGTAGAGAAAAATCGCAGCACCTCGGTGGTGCGATTTTTTTGTTTTCATGAATTATTCTCCTACCTTTAAAGAAATCCGCAAACCTCATGATGTGGTCACCCTCGGAATGTTGAAAGTAAACGAAGCGTGAGCGGAGTATTACTTTCACATATCCGGGGAGTAAGGTGACGAGCAATGTTCTTAAGCCTGGATCCCCGGGTTCTTAGAAAATATACTACGCTATCGCTCTGTTATTTTCTTAAGCCCCGAGGATGACAATCGGGGGTACTCACTAATAACTAACTTGTGCTATACTCGTGCCATGTTTCTTTCAGACACTGTGGTGGTAGATATTGTGCCGGCGATTATTCCGACAAGTAGCGAAGACCTTCAAGGCAAACTTTCGTGTGCGAGTGCATTTGCAAGCGACGTACAGATCGACATTGTCGACGGCGTCTATGCAAAGCCGGCTTCGTGGCCGTTTGCAGAGAACTCACTCGGAGAACTCGCAGGCTTTCAGCGCCCAGCACTCAATGTCGAGCTTGATCTCATGATCAAAAACCCGCTCGAGCATCTCGATGCGCTCATGGCATTAAAGCCGACGCGCGTGGTGGTACACATTGAGTCAATCGACGACCTCGATGCCATTATCGCGCACAGCAAGACGCACGACTACATCCTCGGCATCGGCGTCAGTCTCGATACGCCCATTAAGTACATCGAAACGCTCGATGCCTCAGACATTGGCTATTTCCAAATTATGGGCATTGCAACGATTGGCTCACAAGGGCAGCCATTCGATGAGCGTGTGCTCACCAAAATTCGCGAAGTGCAAGGATGCTGCGCGGAACACCCCGTCTCCATAGATGGTGCCGTGAACAAAGAAACATTGCCGCGACTCTACACCGCGGGCGCATCACGCTTTGTGGTCGGCTCAGCTATCTGGAATGCCGAGAATCCAGCCGCTGCGTACGAAGCGCTCAAGACTATCACCATATAAACACCACTTCCGCAAGACACGCGAAGTGGTGTTTTGTCATATACTTGCATGCGTATGCATAAAGAAGAAAAACAGAAATGGTATAAGAATAAGGACCTCACCACAGGTCTTATCTGGTTGGGTCTAGGGCTTATTCTTACAGTTGGGACATTCGTATCGGCTGAATCGGGCGGTCGTTTTGTTATCGCAATAGGTCCACTTATATACGGCGTTTACCGTTTGTCCAAAGCAAATACTTCATTCGGTATCCGTGCCTTCCATGCGTTTGTCGTCGTCGCCCTTATCGGCACGCTTGGCTATTTCACGTACGGCGCCATTACCGGCACAAATTCGTACGCGTTTAAACGAGGGCTCGATATAGCCGGTGGTACCCAGCTTACCTACGTCGCGAATACCGACGGAGTCGACCCTGCAGAAGCAAAAGAACTTATGGATGTCTTGCGCGACGTTATCGAAAAGCGCATCAACGTCTTCGGTGTTTCTGAACCGCTCGTGTACACCGAAACAGGGAGTAAGCTGTCTGACGGCCCGGCATATCGACTTGTTGTCGAGCTTCCCGGCGTGACGAATATTGACGACGCCGTTGCACAAATCGGCGCAACACCGCACCTTGAATTCAAACTCGTCTCACAAGACAAGGATGTTCTCGCTGCACAGCAAAAATTTAACGAAGGGAAGTACACGGAGCTTACCGAGGAAGAATTTGCCATGCTCGACAAAGTGTTTGCCGTCACGGGACTTACGGGGCGCTATGTCACGAGTGCGCAGGTTGCCTTCAGCCAAGGGCAAGGCGGACTCAGCGAGCCTGTCGTTAACCTTACCTTCAACGACGAAGGCTCGAAACTTTTTGCAGACATCACGGGCGCACACGTCGGTGAACAGCTCGCTATTTTCCTTGACGGGCAGCTTCTTTCCGCGCCGACCATTAACGAACAAATCGCCGGTGGCACCGCAGTAGTTTCGGGCAACTTTACGCTCCAGGGCGCAAAGGATCTCGCCAATAGCCTTGCCTTTGGTTCACTTCCGATTGCTATCGAACTTGCGTCAACCCAGATTATCGATGCGACACTTGGCGCGGCAGTTATCAATGACGGCGTACGGGCAGGGCTCATTGGCTTCGGTCTCATCGCGCTTCTTCTGGTGCTCTGGTATCGCGCAACGGGTATTGTGTCGGTTGCGGCACTCGCGGCATACGTTGCCATTATGCTTGCACTTACTTTGACGATTCCGGTCACGCTCACCGCAGCAGGTATTGCTGGTCTCGTGCTCTCTATTGGTATCGCTATTGATGCGAACGTACTTATCTTTGAACGCTTCAAAGAAGAATTCCGTGCGGGTGCCTCGGTGCATGACGCGCTCCAGGTCTCCTTCACGCGCGCATGGCCGGCAATCCGCGACGGCAACGTCACGACACTCTTCGCTGCGGTGGTGCTCTACTGGTTCGGTACTTCGTTTGTGCAGGGCTTCGCCTTCATGCTTATTCTCGGGACGCTCGTGTCCATAGTTTCTGCAATGCTTATCACCCGCGCGTTCGCACGACTCTTGCCAGACATTCACGTGCATGACAAGACGTTTATCAGTAAGCTCCTTAATATCGGCGCATAATTTCTTTGTCTATGATTTCTCGTTTTCTCAAACACTATCTCATCGCGTTTGTCGCAATCATGATTGTCTCTGTCGGCATTCTTGTCGCCTACACTCCTCGCATTGGACTCGAATTTACGGGCGGTGCGCTTACGGAAGTGCGCTACGAAGTGGCACCAAGCCTTGAGGCACTCTACGCATTGCTTGATACACTGCCGCTTGCAAAGCCACTCGAAAGCTACGCGCTTCGCGAAACAACGTTTAACGACGGCAAGGCGGGTATTATGCTCCGCACCCGCGAACTCGTCGAAGCAGAACGTATCGCCATTCATGGCGCGCTCGTCGCCTCTGACGCATCATCAACCGTAACACGCTACACCGCCGTCGGCTCGGTGGTGGGTCAGGAACTTATCGACAAAGCATGGTGGGCAATCGCGGCGATTATTCTCTCGATTGTGCTCTATGTCGCGTTCGCATTCCGCGGCACGCCGGGGAACTTCAAGAGCAGTCTCTTTGGTATCGTTACCGTGGCAGTGCTCGTGCATGACCTTGTGGTTCCGAGCGCAGCGCTTGCTATCCTTGGGCAAACTGCCGGCGCAGAAATCGACACGCTCTTTGTGATTGCGCTCCTCGCCATTCTCGGCTACTCCGTCAATGACACGGTTGTTATCTTTGACCGTGTTCGCGAAGAGCTCCAGCGCGATGCACAGAAGAAAGTAGCGCGCACTCTTGCAGAAATTGTGGATACCGCAACCAAGCTCACGCTCGGACGTTCACTCAACACCTCAATGACGGTTGTCTTCGTGCTTGCAGCACTCTACGTGTTCGGTGCGCCGGTCACGGCAACCTTCTCGCTCATCATGCTTATCGGTGTCCTCGCGGGAACGTACTCGTCGATCTTTATCGCCACGCCACTTCTTATTGCGCTCGCACCAAAATTCATGCGTCCACAAGAAGATGACGCAGCGCCTACGCCGAGCGTATGATAATCGGCATTACCGGTTCATTCGGCGCAGGGAAGGGCGAGGTGGTTGAATACCTCAAAGCTGCCCACGGATTTTCGCACCACTCAGCAAGCGGATTTATTACCGAAGAAGTTGTGCGGCGAGAGCTGCCGCTTAATCGTGACAGCATGACGCTTGTTGCGAATGAGCTTCGTGCGCAGCATGGCGCAAGCTATGTTGTCGACAGTCTCTATGCGCGTGCGCAGGCAGCAGGCGGTAACGTCGTCATCGAAAGTCTTCGTGCGCCTGCCGAAGTTGCCCGCATTCGCGAACTCGGCGGCTTCGTTATCGGTGTCGACGCTCCCGCGCAGCTTCGCTATGACCGCGCCGTGAAGCGCGGCAGTGAAAAAGACGCTGTTACCTTCGAGTACTTCCTCGCGCAAGAGAGGCGTGAGCAAAATCCGGGCGACCCCACCAAACAAAACATCTTCGAAGCACTCAAGCTTTCCGACATTGTCATCCAAAACGACGACACTCTCGAAACCCTCGCAGAAAGAATCGAAGCAGCACTACCCTAGCGGTGGTGTTTTTGTTTCTCTAGAAGAGACGCGGTGGAGTTTTTTATAATCTGTGCTAGACTCGAATTGGAGCCAGCAACCCTTACAAGGAAGCTGGACGTCCGACGTCTCGTTCTTTCAACCCACTCAGGAGATTCGCATGGAGAAAACCATGGACAACCGCCGTCCGATCCACGACCGCAAGCCGCGGATCATCACCGCCGCCATCTGATCGCACCGCTTGGTCAAAGGCAGCATCGTTCCATTCGTGCACTACGAGTGGTCTCACAACGCGTCCGAAAGGATACCGCAATGTCCGAAATGGCTCTCGCCTGAATCGCCGCGCCCCAATCTCCCGCCTCCTCAAGAGGAGGCGCCCCCCCAACCAACACCCATCGGGTGGGCCGCACGACCGTGCGGCTTTTTACGTGTCTCCACACTTTGTATTTTCTGCATCCTGTCGCATAATAGGCGCATGTCAAAACCATACATGTTCACGGCGCTCATTGCACTTATGTTCGTGCTTATTGTGAGTATCGTCCTCCGCTACACCGGCGCAGCTGACGTGTCAACATCCGCAGAAATTGAGAATACCGCACCAACCGTCGATACCATCCGCTTCTCGACAAGCGCATACGGCGCCGACGACCTCTCGACAAGCGGTATTCTCCCGAACATCGGCGCAGACCGCACCATTCACATCAACGGTCAAATCACCGACCTCAACGGAGAGAGCGACATCGCCTCGTCAACTCTTTCCCTGATGTTCTATCACAGCGCCGCCACAGCAGGCTGTACCGAGGACAAAAACGACTGCTACTTCGTCGCGACCTGTGATGCGAATTACACGAGCGGCGACGACACACAAATAGCATACGACTGTCCTGTCTCGCTCGCCTACTGGGTGGATGCGACTGACAGTGCATCAATCTACGAACCAAACACTTGGCTCGCGGATGTCTTCGTTGAGGATGTGGCAGGTTTGGCGAATACCAATACCGCAACCATCGAAGTGAACTCACTTCTTGCGCTCAACCTTCCTGATGGCATCGACTACGGTACCCGCGCGCTCGGCGAGCAGTCATCAAGTACCACGAACGTCGAAACTGTCCTCACGCAGCGCGGCAACACCAAGGCAGACGTCGAAGTTCTCGGCACCACCATGAGCTGTTCCGCACTCGGTACACTACCTATCGACGCACAAGCCTGGTCACTCACCGATACTGACTACGCATCAGGAACAACTCTCACTGGTTCTTTTGTGCCGACACTCCGCAACATCAATCTCCGCACCGACGACGCAAACGAACTCACCGCAAGCCTCTACTGGAACATCGCGATTCCTGCATCAGGCGTGAAGGGAACATGTACAGGTTCGAATACCATCGTGATTGTGGCGCAGCCGATCGAACAGGCGCTTCTTCTTGACGGTCGTCTTCAGAATGTGCACTACACAACAGGCACTCGTTCAGGCTTTACCGGCAGCACCGGAAACTTCATTATTGAAGCAGGAGAAACCTACACGTTCTCAATTGGTGGCGTCACGATTGGTACTATTTCCTATGACAGTATCCCGACCGACCGCTTTGTATTTCTTCAAGACTTGCTCGGGCTCGCGCGCACCAATACAACAGACACAGGACTCGTGAAGCGCGCGCAGTTTATTCAGTCGCTCGCTACAGAAACGAACCTCACGGGAGCTACGGTACTCACCATCCCTACAACGGCACATACACGACTCGGGGAACCTATTGACTTTAGCTCCGTCAGCGATGCTACTCTTCAAGCTAAGATTGACATTGTCCACAGTGGCAGAACACTGCGCACAGCCACGCAGGCACAAGAGCACATGAACGACACCCTTACCTATGAAGGAGTCGCAAGTAGCTACACGGTTACTGCGGTACAGGGCGCAAACACGACGATCTCACCAGCAAGTAGAACCGTCGCAAGCGGCAATACGACAAGCTTCACCGTTTCCGCAAACTCGGGCTACACGCTCTCGGTTTCTGGCTGTGGCGGCACACTCTCAGGCGCAACCTACACAACAGGAGCTATTACTGCAAATTGTACGGTAACAACAAGCGCAACAGCGCAAGAGGGCACCATCACCCAGTATGGCACCGTTGCCTACGCGGGTGGTCCGTATGACCAGCTCGGCACCACCAGAAACCAAGGCGGTTATTACCGAACGGTAACCATCGGTACGCAAACTTGGTTTAAGGAAAACTTGAACCTCGGCACGATGATTACTGGCACCACAAACCAAACCAACAACAGCACTCTCGAAAAATATTGCTATAGCAATAGCACCACACGATGTGCGAATGATGGCGCGCTCTATCAGTGGAATGAAGCGATGCAATACAGCACAACCGAAGGCGCACAGGGTATTTGCCCGAACGGTTGGCATATTCCTACCGACGCAGAGTGGAAGACACTCGAAATCTTCCTTGGTATGACGCAGGCGCAAGCAGATGCGACAGGCAACCGAGGTACTGACCAAGGTACGAAACTCAAAGTTTCTGGCAGCTCAGGCTTCGACGCCGTTCTTGCAGGCTATCGTGATGGCGCTGGCGCGTTTAACCATCAAGCTGCAGGAACACTCATCTGGTCGTCGACAATCTCTGGCGCCAACGCCTGGAGACGAAGTGTCTACACGGGTAATACCACCGTTATTCGCTACACCGACAGTCAGCAGAACGGCTTCTCCGTCCGTTGTCTCCAAGACTAATCATCCCAAAACATCACCGAAAGCGGTGGTGTTTTTTGTGGAAGGGGAGTACAGCTGCATCCCCTTTGACTTTTCAAAAAGGGAGGAGTACACTTTGCGCTTCGTCAGAGTAACAATATCACCATGATTGAAAGCATTCTTGCCCTTATCCTCATGTTTCTCGTTGCATCGGGAACAGGAGTCCTCGCCGAGCGCATTCGCGTTCCGTATACGGTTCTTCTCGTGCCGGTCGGCGTGCTTTTGCTTCTTGCCTCGCAGATTCCCGCACTGCAGTTTATCGGCTCAATCAAGCTCACGCCGGAGCTTCTCTTTTACGCATTCCTTCCGGTGCTTATTTTTGAGTCCGCGTATAACATCAACTGGAAGCAACTCATTCGCAACAAATGGTCAATCACACTCCTCTCGGTCGTGTCGCTCATTGTCTCGACTGCGCTTATTGCCGTTGCCTTTAAGTTTGGCCTCGAGCTCATCGGTTGGCACATTCCGTGGCAAGTCGTCATCCTCTTCGGCGCGCTTATCTCCGCAACCGACCCAGTGGCCGTACTTGCACTCTTCAAGGAGTACGGTGCGCCAAAGCGCCTCTCGCTCATTTTTGAAGGCGAATCACTCTTTAACGACGGTACCGCACTCGCGCTCTACCTCGTCCTCATCGCCGCATTTACGACAACGCACGAAGTATCGCTCCCGGCAATGATTGGAAACGGAAGCCTCCTCTTCGTCTCGATGGTTGTGCTTGGTGGTGCGCTCGGTGCACTCTTCGGGTTTATCTTCGCAAAGCTCATCGAAAAAATCCGTGACGATTCTTCACTTGAACTCACACTCGCCTTGGTGATGGCGCACGCTACCTTCATTAGTGCCGAACTCATTTCTCACTGGATGATGCATACCATGCACTGGTCAATCGGTATCTCTCCCGTCATTGCAACAACGTTTGGTGCAATCACCATGGGGAACTGGGGCCGCTACAAACTTTCGTCACAGGTGCATGAGTTCGTCGAACACACCCTCGGCTACCTCGGCTTCCTCATCAACTCAATCATCTTCATCCTCATCGGGTTCGTCTTTGTGGATATTATGCACGAGGTTGATATGGCGACACTTCTCGTACCGGGACTTATCGCAATTGCCGTAGTTGTGGTTGCACGCGCACTCTCGGTCTATCCGCTCATACAACTCTTTAACAAGACAAAGCTCGAGGAGCATATCCCGCTCCAGTGGCAGCACCTCCTCTCGTGGGGCTCGCTCCGTGGCGCGATCGCGATTGCTATCATGCTTTCTATCCCGAAGGACTGGGTGCCTGCGGGCTGGGAGTATAGCTTCACGCCACAGGCATTTATCGCCGGCGTCACCATCATTTGTATCTACTTCACGCTCTTTATCAAAGCAACAACCATCGGCACTATTCTTGAGCGGTTCCAGCTCACGAAGATGACGGCAATTGAATATGCAGGGTATCTCCTCGCGCGTATGCGTATTGCCGACAAGGCGCTCTCAGAATCTGACCGCTTTGTGCGCCGCGGCTACATCGACGACACCATTGCGTCGCATGCACGCAAAGGCTATGAGCGATGGAAAACACGAGCGATTGCACACATGCAAACCGTGTGCGCAGAATATCCAAAGACGCCAACGCTCGCGCTGCATCTGCATGTTGCCGGTACGGAATCAAAGATTCTGCATCGCCTCTACCACTATCGCGAAGTGAACGAGCTTGTGTATCGTCGTCTTATTGGCGAAGTGGAAGAGCGTATTCTCGACCTCGAAGAATCCATTGTTCCTGAAATCACGACGAGTTGCGAACCTGTCTTTACGTGGTTCGACAAGGTAGAGTCGCGCATGAGTCGTCTCGACGAGCTCCGCAATCACTACCTCTTCGCCCGCGCACGCATCATCGCATCCGACAAGGTTATCATGGCGCTTGAGAACGCACTGCAGGAAAATACGCTCTTTGCCGAGGCGGATGTGCAAGCACTCCGTGCCGTGTATGAAGCGCGACTTGCCGAGGCTCGGGCACACATGCACTCTCTCGCAGAAAGTGCGCCAGCACTCGTAGACGGGCTTCGTCTCGAACATCTCGAAGACGGACTCCTCAAAGCAAAAGAACGCGAACTCGAAGAAATCATCGCCGAAGGCGCCGTCGCGCCAAAGGCCGCACTAAAACTCCAAGAACGCATCGCCATCCACCGCGCCCACCGCGAGGGATAAAAAACTATACGTCTCGTTTTCGAGTGAGACACAGAAAAATCCCCTCCATTAATGGAGGGGATTTTTCTGAGACCGCGAAGAAAGATTGACAAAAAGGATATACTGTATCCGAACCACCCATCCACAGAAAACTTTATCTTTTCTTTAACTCGAATAAGTATAATGATGACATTACAAAAAACAACTAAGAACATGTTACTTACAACCAAAAGAAAAGCAATTATACATACGATGCTCGTAGCAGCCCTTCTGCTCAGTGTCCCCTCGGTCACAAGCGCCGGCGCAAAACCTATAAATGACGGAAAAGAAAAAGTTTTCAAAATGAAGACTCTCGAAGGGGAAGAGCTACGTGTGTTCAATGAGAAAAAACGCAAAAAAAGAGAAAAACTCCACCTGCGCTGGGAGCAGCAAGCAGCGGAGATGGAGCTACAGCTTAGTGAGATGCGCGCGCATAGCGCGGTATCAACTCCAGAGTCGATTATTCGGCGCGAAGAAGTTAAAAATAATCCTTAATGTTTATGAATATTTTTTTCCGCGTGTTCTTATATGTCTGCATACTAACGGCAGCAGGCGTTGCGCCACTTGCATACGCTGACACCTACGTAAATAGTCCAGTTGTTGAAGATACTTTATGGCCTCTTGAATTTAGCCCCTATATTGTTGATGACGTGACTATCGTACAAGGTGCAACACTCACTATTGAACCGGGGGTTATTGTAAAAGTTGCAAAAGGGAAGATAGCATTTGATATCGAGGGCGAACTCGTTGCAGGATCTTCCACAGAACCGGGACGTGTTGTTATCACCTCGATCAATGACAATACGTTTGGCGGCACCGCTGCGGGAAGTACAGGAGCGCCAAAGGCTGAAGACTGGCTCCGTATTGTGGTGAATCAGGGTGCTTCTGCGCAGTTTTACAATACGGACATAAAGTACGGTGCAGGCAAGCTAGCATACGTGAACACACTTATCTATAACGACGGAGGTTCTGTTGCCGTGAGAAACAGCACACTTGCTTTTGCACCTTCTGGCATTATTGTGCAATATGGGACTACTTCATCGCTTGTCCTTGAAGACAGTATAGTAAGCTCTGGTCCCTCGTTTGGGTACAATCCTGTTCATGTGGGCGGAGGAAGCGCTGTTGTTCGAAGGAATACTATTACTGCAAACGAGGGGGTCGGGTTTTGGGGTAGCTCACTTACATTTGGAGACAATACCTTCTCGGTAAAGTATCACGATCAGGGGAATGCGCTCTATCATTTTTCATCAACACCTCTCATAAACGAAGGAGGAAACAGCGGGGAAGGGTCAATCCATATTAACTATGGAAAGGGCTGGCAGAACGACTGGTCTCTTCCGCAGGACGGTCTCTCGTATCATTTTGGTGCAGATATGGTTGTGCCGAGTGGTGTACATGCATCCATTGCGAGCGGAGTACGTGCAAGAGTAGGCAATAGCATTGTGGTTGCAGGAGAATTGCAGCTTGGTACTCAAGGTGCCTCTGAGGAAGTCCTTTTGACCTCAATGTATGATGATGCTGGCATGGGCCGAGAATTTTCAAGCAAAGAACCTGCACGAGGGAACTGGCGGGGTATTTCGGTTAGCCCCGGAGGAACACTCAGCGCCTATGCAAGCACCATTAAGTATGCGGGGAAGGATAAGGATCAGAATATTATAGATGAATGTGAGTATCTTCTCGTTGAATTGGGTGTGACTGATTCACAGTGTGAGGACGAGTATTGGTGGAAAGCGGCAATTCGCAATGATGGCGGCATGGTATTTCTCGATGATGTTACCGTTGCAGAGAGTGTCACCAACGGGATTCGAACGGAATCAGGGGTGACCGCAATCACGTACAGCACCTCAACGGATAATACACTCTCGGGTGTCTTGACAAATGGTGGAGACACAAACGTTGCTTACTCGTCGCTTGTGAATAACGGTCGGTATGCCATAGAAAACACCGACGAAACATCCGCGCTCGTAGCGACAGATAACTGGTATGGTGACAGCAGTGGACCATATGAACCTTCCGCGAACCCCTCAGGAACGGGTGCTGAAGTAAGTCAAAACGTGAGTTACAACCCTTGGCTGAGCGAGCCTGCTCCGTATGGTTACACATCGGGAGGTGGAGGAGGTTCATCAGGCGAAGACTCTGAGATGATTACTCTGGAGGAAGACACCACTTGGTCTCTCGCAGAAAGCCCGTATGTACTCAGCAGCGATGTGCTTATTGCCGAAGGCGCAACACTCACCATTGAGCCCGGTGTTGTTGTTAAGAGTGCTCGGAAGCAGGACGGGTCGCTCAGCGGTTTGTATGTATACGGAACACTTCAAGCTATCGGCTCTGAGCAAGATAAAATCTACTTTACTTCAGCACAGGACGACCTCGGAGGCGATTCAAATGATGACGGAGCAGAATCATCTCCAAGTGCTGGAGACTGGCTTGGTATTGAGCTGTATGAAAATGGGGTGGCGCAGCTTGCGTATACGCACGTACAGTATGCAGGCGTAGGAATTTCTCTGTATGCAAGCACCACAAGCACCATTGCAAGCAGCACCTTTCGAGCAAATGAATCCAGCGGACTTGAGCACTATGAGGGTGTCACGAATATCTCACATTCAAATTTCCTCGACAATGGAACATTCGGCATACATGCCAGTGGACAAGGTGTCGTAAATGTGACAGGCAGCACCTTCGCAAACAACACCAACGGAACGCTTGATATTGATACGTTAAGCGCTGTGCAAGTGAATGAATCAGGAAATATCGGTCTAAACGTGCCAACATTCGTGACTGAGTACACCATTGCAACAAGCACTGTATGGACCGCAGCACATAGCCCTTATGTGCTCACAGAAAGTCTTACAATTAACCAAAATGCTACACTTACCATAGAACCAGGCGTAATCGTTAAAAATGGACTTGATCACACTATTGACATCTATGGCACACTGAACGCGGTTGGCACATCAGATAACAAAATCTATTTCACATCGCTAGAAGATGATATTGGTGGAGATACAAATAACGACAGCAATCAAACACTGCCTGCGCCAGGACAGTGGGGTGGCATTACAGTGAATTATTCTGGAATATTAAGAATAATTGATGCTGAGGTCAGCTATGCCGATGTTGGTATTGCTCAACACGGTAGTTCTACTATTTCAGACAATATCATTAGATCAGCATCTAATATGGGTATTATCCATGAATCTGGGACAACAACTATATCTGGCACGAGTATAGTCGGAGAGAGTGTGAGTGACATGGTTGCTTTGGGGGAAGGAGAGATTCGTATTAATTCCGATTTCTATAATAATGGTGAGTTTGGTTTTTCAACATCTATAAGTAATATAAATACTGACCTTAAGGCATACTTAGTTGATGATAGTGATGTAATTTTGGCAGAAATTCTAGGAGGTGTAGTTACAAATGATATGGTTCTCCCAAAGATTAATGTGCCATATCTTATTGATAGCCTTACAATTCAGGAGGGCAGTAAGCTTACAGTTCAACCTGGAACGGTCATTAAGGCGTTGCCATCTAATATAAACGGGGCGTACACGTTGTTTGTTAATGGCGTATTAAGTGCAGTGGGTACCGAGCAGAATAAAATTTACTTCACCTCGTTTGAGGACGATGTTGGCGGTGATACAAATAACGATGGGAATGCAACAACTCCAGTAGAGAATCAATGGAAAGGGATTCGGATGTATGAGGATGCATCATCTGCAGTTCTCAACCACGCTGTGGTGCGTCACGCCTTGGTTGCATTATACATGGCGGACAATCCAGGAGTGCTCACTGTTCGAAACAGTACCTTCGAATCAAACCTTTGGGGAATGCTAGGTATTCAAGATGATGGTGATGCCACCATTAGAAATTCAAATGTTGTTAACGATAATGCTCTCTATGGAGTGAACCTATATAATAACGCATCATCCACTGTTGATGCTCGCAGTAACTGGTGGGGAAGCGCTTCAGGACCATACCATGCTACACTAAATCCTGACGGAACAGGAAATGTTGTCACGGGTAACGTTATCTTCACTCCCTGGCTTACTGCTCCTGCAACAGGGGATTATGTCTCAGAATCACCGGCAACGACAACACCTCCAGTAGCAACAACAACCGCGACAACCACGCCAACCTGTACTGAAAACTGCTACTCAAATGTCCTGTTCCTTCCGGGGATTATGGGGAGTGACTTGTACAAGAGTGACGGCACTCAGTGCTGGGTGCAAGACATGAATCATATCGGCGACACAGACTACGATTGTGTACGTATGCTTGATGCAAATACCCCGAATACAGCAGGAGTAGTTACCCGCGGTGTTGCAGAATATGCCTCAAATAAACCATATGAGGAGATCGAAGCCAGCATGGCAGCGTGGCAAACTGAACTCGGCATAACAGCAACAACTACACCGTACGACTGGCGATATGACTTTAACCATATAGTGCGTTCAGGAACTCTGACAGCAAACGGTATTGACTACAACACAGAGATTGCCAACGGAACACCTGGATACATAGAGGCGCAGCTCCGTAGTCTTGCCTCATCGTCAAAAACAGGAAAAGTTACCGTCGTTGCCCATTCAATGGGTGGACTTGTTGCAAAAGAACTTATGGATAAAATAGGTTCTGCAGACACAGCAAATCTTGTTGATCAAGTAATCCTGGTCGCAACACCACAACTCGGAACACCGAAAGCGGCGGGTGCACTGCTGCATGGTGCAGGCATGGCGCTCGGACCTGACTATTGGACAATCCTCACCGAAGCACAGGCACGTGGACTTTCGAAAGATATGCAAGGCAGTTATAATCTGCTTCCAAGTAATGAATACTTCGCAAGTGTTTCTGACCCAGTGCTTATTATGAGTACGACTACAAACAGATATATGTGGACGCCGGGTGGCGACTACATAGGAGCAACAACCCTTTCTGGAGACAGTACACTGGCAAATAGGTATGGTGCGACAGTTACAAGTGTGTCTGCACAGTCTGGCTTTATGACTGACAGTTCACGCGAAGCCCCAACGTTTAGTAATGTTGCTATTCCTGAAATAGCAAACAGTACGTATACGTCTCGTGCAAACACTGTGCATAATTCACTTGATGCGTGGACGCCACCTGCAGGGGTGAAGCTTATTGCCGTTGCAGGCTGGGGACTTGAGACCTTTCACCAGTTTACCTATGCACGAAATGTTGAAGAATCTTGTGATGGCGGTATATGCACCACGACTCGTGAATACCTTACGGTATCGCCAGATACCACTATTGATGGTGATGCGACAGTGGTGGTGCCAAGTGCTTTGTATTCTAGTGGGAGTTCGAATGTTGAGAGGTTTTGGTTGGATTTAAATGTTCCTCTGAAGGAGCATTCAGATATATTAGCCGCTGATTCACTCCGAACACTCATAAAAAACAAACTCACCGCAACAAATCAATCATTGCCATATATCTACACTTCTGCAGCAAACCTTCCTGCTACTACCACAAAGCGTCTTCAGTTCGTGCTCCACTCCCCGCTCACTCTCGGCTACCGGGACATCAACGGCAACTACACCGGACTTAAGGAAGACGGTACCGTAGAATACACTATCCCCGGAGCACGATACGAACGCTTTGGAGAAGTACAGTGGCTATCCGTTCCTGCAGATATCGGTGGCGGACTCGAAATGGTCGGAACAGATGATGGAATATTTACGCTTGAAGTGCGAGAAAAGCACGGAAACGAACTCAAAAAGCAGGTAAACTTTGCCTATGTAGATACCAAGAAAGGAATGAGGGTGACGTTGCCGTTTGCACAGAAGGAGAAGAAGGTGCAAAATGTAAAAATGCAGAATATATCTGAAATTGATACGGAAACAGTCACCGAATACCTCGAAATTACTGTTGATAGACATGATGGAAAGTTAGAAAGAATACAGACAAGGGAAAAGAAGTTGAAAGAAAGAAAGCAAGACATTAGAGAAGCAACAACAACTCCGAAAGTCATTAGTCCTGGTGTTGCTACAACAGCACCAGAAGCCGTGACAGGCATTGAAGAATCATTAGTTGAAGAAACCTCTAGTAGTACTTCTGATGTTCCGAATCAGGACATGTCAACCACAACGGAGACTGTTAATCTAGAGGAGATTGCAACATCAACAACCCCTATTGAAACAGATAGACAAGGAACGAGCACATTGCCAGTTTCTTCTGGATTACCACATTCGATCCTATTCCTCGCATATACCCTACCTTTATTGCGGAGGAGAAAGATAGAAATTAGTGAGATTAAAAAAAACCTGACGATAGTATTGTTTCTACTCTCTCTTCCATATATATATATATCATGGAAAATTTATCTTTCTGGAATAGATATGTCCTTTTCATGGCTTCTCGGTATTGACAGAAATTTACACCCTACACTTGCTGAAACTGTTGAGTGGACACTCATGGCTCCTCTTATTATGTTCTTCTCTTTCGTCCCATTCTACTTCACCTCCGATAAAATATACAAAATCTGGCTCTGGTGGAATGCAGCACATGTTATCTTTCTAATAGTGAATGTCGTTGGCTATAACCCCCATGCATTTATGTTTGCAGATATAGGCTTCACCTTCCAGTACCGTCTCTACGTCGCTGGCTCGCTATTGCTGTTGTGCGCAGGCATAATACTTGGCATAATCCATAGATTCAAAAAATCATAATCTCCTCAATACTCATAACTTTCCTCCTCCAAGGCCCCCACCCCTCGGCTATCGCGACGCAGACAGCAATCATTCGGGCGCAGCGACAGACTAAAAATTGAGCTTAGCACCCTAGGTTCGCAAGACAGACGCAATGGAGAAGTAAAGGAGATATGAGTCCGAAGAAACAGGATGCGTCAGCGTCCTGTTTTTTGTGTTGTTTTGAGCAGATGATGCGGGTTTACTCGCTGGTTATCCACAGATAGTTTTCTTTTGGGGTGGGGTATACTTGGGGGTACATTACCTATTTAGTATTATTTAATTTTAGAAATTATGAACGTTCTACGAAACATCCTTGCGCTCACACTTATGCTTAGTGCGACCCTTGGCACCAGTGCTTTTGCAGCAAATGCGGAAAGTATTGATCCGCGATTCCCGAATGATCACGTCATCGACGTTTCTTCAGACGAGGCGGTTGCGAATCTCACTCCTGAGGAAATCGCTGCTATCGAGGAAGAGTTTGGTCCGCTCGCACCAGTTGCCGCAAACGCTGGTCCTGCGTGTTTTGACTATTACCGCTTTAACTCGGTGCAGGTCATCGCCGGTGCAGAGCAGCAAGACCTTGTGCCGGGCATCCCGCTTGCACTCGTTGGCTCGATTGTCAACGAAAATGCGTATCCACTGAGCGATGTGCAGGTGTACGCAAAGGTATTCAAGCTAGATAGCGCACGCACAGAAGCGAACGTGCTCGCAAACGGAAATCCTGTTGTAGATTTCGTCCAAGTTGCTGACGACGTCACGCTTCCCGCAAACGGCGAGCTTCCCTTTAGCTACAGCTACAAGCTGCCCCATGCAATGGAGGCAGGGAAGTATCGTATCGCGTTCTTTGTGACCGTTGCCGAGCGCTACAACATGCTCGGACTCACCTTCACCGACGACGTGATTGGTAACGTCACTGATTTTTCTGTCACCGCAGCAACGAGCCCGGTACCTGCATTTGATAAGGATTCCGTAACACTTAACGGCACGCCATATAACTTCGCAAGTTTCCCACCAATCTTCGAGAAGGACGAGCAGGTTGTGATGACTGCAAAACTCGTGAACCCGCTCGCTGAGGAGGTTTCTGTTACGCTCACGCATAAGCTCTATAGTTGGGATGCTCTTCGCGAGGAAACTGTCCGCGATAGCGTGACGGAAGTCGTGAAGCTCAAGCCTCGCGAGGTACGAACGGTGTCATACACGGCAACCGCTGCCGACTCGACATCGTACCTCATGACAACCGCAACCTACAAGGATGCAAAGTCTATCATTGCGCCACGCTTTGGACGCAGTGGTCTTGAGGATATGCGTATCAACTTCCCGGGTATTACAAGCTACCCGCTCCAGGCTGGTGTCGAAAATACGCTCTTCTCATGCGTGCATGCAATTGATACAACCGTGAAGGATGCAACCCTTACCCTTACCCTCACAAGCCCTGAAGGCGCAGTGCTCCACACGTACACCTACTCAGGCGCGGTTACTGGCGCAATGATGGCTGCTGCGGACAAATTTACACCAACAGCAAACTACACCGACTTCGACCTCACGGCAACACTTACGAAAAACGGCACTGTTGTCGAATCGGTAACCATTCCGTATCGCTGCGCGGTCCTCGATGCCTCACTCTGTCCCGAGCCAGAAGCGCCGGCGCCTGTCGTTGAAATTCCTCTCAATACTATGATTATCATCGGACTCATCGTTCTCGCGCTTGTCTTGGGGCTCCTCCTTATCTGGGGATTGCGCAGGAAAAGCGCACCGACAACACTCATGTGTCTTATCGGTGTCGTCGGTATTGGTGTGCTCTCACTGCACGTAAGTTCAGGTTTGGCGCTTGAAGTACATACCTCACAGCACGCATTTACCACAAACTACCTTGCGCAGTCATCAACGCATAAGTCGGTGATTACCCAGTCAGCACCAGTTGCCGTCAATCGTGTCTTTGGTAATGCGTACCTGGTGAATGTTGTCTCTGCAAATGCTATCTACCGCGCAACGGTGTCCCAGCCAGAAGGTACGGTGATTCAGAATTCTGCAATTGCCGTTGGACATCCTCGCACGAACGAAGAAACAAGTTGGTATCAAACAGGGTCGCGTGGCGACACGCCGTACGGCTGCTGGTCTGATATGCGCTGGGGACGTTGGAATTGTACGAACGAGCTCATCTTCTCACAGCCAACCCTGGGGCGACGCCAATTTGGGAACGTATTTAACGTACCGTCGGTAACGGTACAGGGAACGGGCTCAATAAGTTGTAGCGGCAACAACTGTACGGCAAGCGGCCTTGGTGCAGGAACTATTCGCCTTGACTATGCACAAAACGTTTCGACGGCATCGCTCTATCTCCCTAAGAGCGACAGGAAATTCATTGTTGCGTATATCCCACTTCCTGCAAAGACGATTGTCTTTAACTACAATGTCGTTACGCCAAACCAGCCACCAACAACACCTGTAGTTACCTCGTCACAGTGCGGAGCAAGTATTGTCGAAGGAACGAGTGTAAATCTCTCTATGCGTGCAACCGATCCAAATAACGATCAGCTTCGCTATCAGATTGCATGGTTAGGTGGTGGTGTAGTGAATGAAAACGTTCCTGCAAGTGGCTATGTACCAAGCGGCACCGAAGGAAAAGCGTCACGTGTCTTCGACACAGCAGGTACCTACCCGATTCAAACTCGTGCACAAGACAACCGAGGCGGCGTCTCTGCATGGAGTAACTGTACCGTAACAGTGACCGCTGCTCCTGTGGCGCCAACGCCGTCAGCCTCAGTTCCGCCAACAGTAACCCTTACGGCAAGTGTAGATAATGATTCATTTACGGAAGCAAACCGGACCATAGATGTTGGCGACGTTGTACGTCTCCAGTGGGATGGAGAGGATGCAGATACTTGTACCTCATCTGATTTCACCACAGGGGGCGCAGTGGACGGCATTGATCCAAATGTTGTTGAGCCAACGCTCGGCACAAGTAAGGTCTACACCGTTACGTGTACTCGCGGTTCAGAAACAGCCTCCGACACTCTTACCATTACCGCTCGCGGCAACGCACCAACACTTACCCCGAACGACCTCGTGGTGAAGGCAGGAGGACGCACCGTGATCGCGTACGACCTCAAGGGTAATACAGAGTGTACCTTTAGCAGTGCCGACACCGCCTTCAGTGGACTTTCGGTAACTCAAAACGGCACTAAACAAACAGGCGCTCTCAGTAGTGCGACACGATACATCCTCACCTGTGAAGGTGGCATCGCAACCGCCATCATCAATGTGACAGGAACTATCATCGAACAATAGTCGTCAAAAACCCCATATTTGCGGGGTTTTTGCGTGTCGACGCGCCCACGTTCCGTACTGGCGTCAAGTGGCACGGCGCACTTATTTCATGGTATACTTTTGCCATGATAATTACGTACCACGGCGGTGAGTGTTTGAAGTTTTCACAAGGCGACACAACGCTTGTGCTGAACCCTCACGACAAAAAGTCATCATTTGGCGGCGTGCGATTTGGCGCAAATGTTGTGGCGGTCTCGCTGCACCATCCAGATTTTAATGCGACGGAGAGTATTACCGGAAATCCATTCGTTATCGACACTCCGGGTGAATACGAAGTCGGCGAGGTTGGCGTTCGTGGCTACGGTATCCTCGTAAATTACGACGGCGAGCCCCGCTACAACACCATCTACCAAATCCACTTCGAAGGCATCAATATCGTGCATCTTGGCGCACTCCAAGATGTCGACATTGACCCAAAGATTCTCGGCGAATTCGGCGATATCGACATCCTTATTCTCCCTATTGGTGGCGGTGATGTCCTGCAAGTCCCTGCAGCGGCAAAGCTTGCAACGAAGCTCGAGGCACACGCGGTGATTCCTGTCCACTACGACAAAGCAGCACTTACTGCGTTCCTCAAAGAGCTCGATAGCGCCGCACAGCCGCTTGAAAAGTTCACCATTAAGAAAAAAGATCTTGAGGCACTGCAAGGGGAAGTCGTTGTACTCAGTGCCTAATGCCTGGATCCCCGGATATTTGAAAACAATATTCGCTCGCGCTCATTTGTTTTCTAAATTCCGAGGATGACACACTACGTTACATGTTTAAAAGTCTTCAAAAAAAACCATTGCACACTCGCGCCCATGTAGCGTTCATGGTGGCATTTCTTGTGGTGACGGTCGTCGCGGCGCTCTGGGTTATGACGCTGCCGACAAAGTTTGCAAACATACGCGAAGCAAACGAGCAGGTTGCCGCCGTGCGAGACGCCGCGCAAGACGCAGAAGACAAGCGCACCGAGCAAGAAGCAGCAGCAATCCTCAGCGGATTCGTAGCCTCCTCAACAGAAGTCTATAAAGACCTCGGCGCACAGCTCGAAGACCTCGGAGGAAAAACTTCCGAGAGCGGAGAAGAGACGGCAACCTCCTCAGAAGCATTGTCGCAAGAAGTGGCAACAACATCAGCATCAAGCACTATCATTATCAGAGAATTACCTTAAGTTATGGCAAAGAAAACAGTAGCACCGGAAGTCCCGGTAGCAGTACGTGGCGTCCAGCCGCACAACATCACCGACGAAATGCGCAAGTCGTACATCGACTACGCTATGACGGTTATTACCGGGCGCGCACTTCCTGATGCGCGCGATGGCCTTAAGCCCGTGCATCGTCGCATTCTCTACGCAATGCGCCTCAACGGACTCACTGCGTCAGCTCGTTTCCGCAAGTCGGCAACGGTGGTTGGTGATGTGCTTGGCTCATTCCACCCGCACGGCGACGCGTCGGTGTATGATGCAATGGTCAAAATGGCGCAGGATTTCTCTATGCGCTATCCGCTTGTGCTCGGGCAGGGAAACTTCGGTTCAATCGACGGCGACAACGCTGCGGCGTATCGTTATACCGAAGCAAAAATGGCAAAACTCGCCGAAGAAATGCTTCGCGACCTTGAAAAGGATACGGTAGACTGGAATCCAAACTTCGACGGCACCAAAAAAGAGCCATCAGTACTTCCCGCTGCCGTGCCAAATCTTCTCCTCAACGGCGTGCTTGGTATTGCCGTAGGTATGGCGACAAACATTCCGCCACACAACCTCAAGGAGCTTGTCGATGCAACGACGCATCTTATCGAAAACCCAGACGCGACCGTGCATGACCTCTTGCAGTTCGTGAAAGGCCCTGACTTCCCGCTCGGCGCAATTGCGTTTAACCAGAAAGATATTGCCCACGCCTATACCAATGGACGCGGCGGCGTCACGGTGCGTGGCCAAGCAGAGATTGTCGAAGATAAGCGAGGGAACTATGCAATTATCATTACCTCGATTCCGTACCGTGTGATTAAGGCAACGATGATTGAACGCATCGCTGACCTTGTGCGCGACAAAAAAATCGAAGGCATTCGCGACCTCCGTGACGAATCGACAACCGACATCCGTGTCGTTATCGAACTCAAGCAAGGCGCAAATCCGCAAACGGTTCTCAACAAGCTCTACAAGCTCACCCAGCTCGAAGAAGCCTTCCACTACAACATGGTTGCGCTTGTTGATGGCGTGCCGCAGACACTTTCGCTCAAGGGGCTTCTTGAAGAATTCGTGAAGCATCGCGAGGTTATTGTGAAGCGCCGTACCGCGTACGACCTCGCGAAGGCACAAGACCGCGAACATATCTTGCTCGGACTCAAGCTCGCCCTCGACCATATCGACGAAATCATTAAAACCATTCGCGCAGCGAAAGACGTGCCAACAGCGCACGCAGCCCTCATGAAGCAGTTCAAGTTTTCACCCGTGCAGGCACAGGCGATTCTCGATATGCGTCTGCAGAAGCTTGCCGGTCTTGAGCGCAAGAAGGTTGAAGACGAACTCAGGGAAGTGCAGAAGCTCATTAAGGAGCTCACCGCAATTCTTAAGAGTCGCACAAAGATGCTTGCTATTATTAAGGAAGAGCTCGTTGCCATCGGCGATAAGTTCGGCGATGAACGTCGCACTAAAATCGTAAAGGGCGGTGTAAAGGAAATCTCCGAAGAAGACCTTGTGCCCGACGAAGAAAGCGTTCTTGTGCTCACCCAAGGTGGCTACGTGAAGCGCACGAATCCGTCGGAGTATCGTACCCAAAAGCGTGGCGGCGTGGGCGTTATCGACCTTTCAACGAAGGAAGAAGATGCGGTTATTAAGCTCCTCACCTCGTCAGCGCACAGCGACATTCTCTTCTTTACCTCAGCAGGTAAGGTGTATCGCACCAAGATGTATGAGATTCCTGAAGGAAAGCGTGCGACGAAGGGCAAGGCAATGGCGAACTTCATCCCTATCAGTGGCGATGAACGTGTCACCTCAATTCTCGCGGTACGTAAGGACGACTGGAATGGCGATTGGTCACTTATGATGACGACGCGTAACGGCGTTGTGAAAAAGTCAGATGCAGGAGAGTTCAAGGACGTTCGCCGCTCAGGACTTATCGCCATGGGGCTTAAGGGAGATGACGAACTTATTTCTGCACAATTCGTGGGCAAGGGCGATACCATCTCGCTCATTACCGCAGGTGCGCAATCAATCCGTTTTGCAGAAAGCGATGTGCGCGAAATGGGTCGTGCGGCCGGTGGGGTGACCGGTATGAAAATCGCAAAGGGCGACCATATCGTATCGGCCGAAGTTATCCGTGCCGACGCTGAAAAGAATTCGTCAATCCTTATCGTCATGGAAAAGGGCTTTGGAAAAATGACCGAAGTTTCTGAATACAAAGTACAAGGACGCGCCGGCAGCGGTATCCGCACCGCAAAGGTTACCGAAAAAACAGGTAAGATTATCGGTGCCCAAATCATAACAGAAGCCGACAAGGATGGCGGCGAGCTCATTGTCATGTCGAAGAAAGGGCAGGTCATTAAAACGCCACTTAAGTCAATTTCGACACTTTCTCGAGATACGCAAGGAGTTACTATTATGAAGATGCATGCAGGTGACTCCATCGCCTCAATTGTCTCCTTTTAACTGATTCACTCAAAATGGGCGAATTTGCATTAGTTTCAGAAGTTTTTAACACTCACCGTATGTTAAATACGGCTCGGTCAAAAACTTCTTCCAACTAACGCAACTTCATCCCATTTAGAGCGAATCAGGTTGCTTACGATTACATGACCAAAAAACAGCAGGCGCAACTGCACTCAATTTAGAACGAATCCGATCGTCTTAAGACTGCGTGAACAAAGAACAGCTAGAAAGGCTGTTTTTTGATTTCTGGAAAACAGGGTATACTGTGCGTATGAATTTGAATGGAGGTTTAGGCGCGCGGCGGATCAGCTCGTTCGCAGAGTTACGCGTAAAGGCGCAGGAGCAGCAGGATGCGCTCAAAAGCGTAGCGCCAGTTATTTCGTCACCGCTTATGCGCGCGCCGACACTTACCGAAACGGTGTCGCCGCAGGGTGAGCCTGCACAAAGCACAGCAGAAGCGCCGCGTATTATGTCGCCGCTACGGAGCGAGGCTGTTTCTGCGGAGCCTGTTATGGCAGCCGAAACAACAACAGAAGACGTTGTCGTTCCTGCTTCAGAAAGTGAGCCAGTTGTTGCAGAAGAGGCACCTGTTGCAGCGCCGGAAGTTGCACCCGATATATCAGTGACACCAGTAGAAGTTCCAGAAGCGGCGGAGGTAGTGGATGCAGAAAAAGAGGTGGAAACGGAAACTGAAGGAGTAACATTCGAAACCCTTGTCGCAAGCGCCTATCAGGTAGACGCACCAGAGTTTTCTCGTGCGGCAGAGCAGCTTGCACTGAGTCTTACGGGGCGGCTTGATCGCCATGCGTACTACCTCGATAGGCTTCGCATAGCCGCAGAAGGGAATGCGCGTCGTCAGCGTGAAGTAGAAATGTTCCAAGCTCGCGCAGAGCTCCAAACCTCGCTCGGCGATAGTGTACGAAGTTTCTTATACATGCTCGCGGGAAGTACTGGCGAAGCGCTCCCTAAGCCAGAAGTACTTGCCACGCAGCGTAAAATCGCAACCGAGCTTGCGGGCTATCTAGAAAAAGACAGCGAACGCATCGCTGCACGGCTTAGTGAATGGGAGTCGTCAGAACCAGTAAAAAAAGGAGAGCTCATTGCTCCAAAGGAAGTGGCAGAGGTGCCGCCGGTCGCCGAAGCGACTCCCGAAGAACTTCCGAAAGGTCCTGAAGATGTCGCCTACGAAAGTCTTACGGGGGATTGGAAGACAATACGCGAAACGTATGAAGAAGGGGAGCGCTCATACCACGAAGCGCTTCGCGCCGAGCTTGCTGCACAGGCAAAAAGCTGGAACCCGCTCAAATCAATTCCGTATGCCGCACGAAAGATGTTTGGTTTCAACCAGAAACTTTCTGGAGAACTCGAGAAACGAAAAACAGAATCGACCGCAAACGCAATACTCTATCGTGACGCCTCAAACGCGCTTGCTGTAGCAAAGCGAGATGCGCTCATGCATAAATTTGAAGGCGTAGCTGCTCCCGAGGAAAAAATGCAGACACTTCTCCAGCGTCACGAACGCATGCTTGGGCGGAAGCTCGTGCTTTCGCGTGCGAAGGAGCAACTTGCCGCAATGCAAGAAGCGCCATCGCTCGCCGAGCATCCACGTATGCAGAAAGCTCTTGAGGTTCTGCAGAACAATAAGTGGAAGGTTATGGCAGGCAGCGTTGGCATCGCTGCGCTTACCGGGGGACTTCTTCCGGTGCTTGCTGCTCTAGGCACAGGCGTTGCCGTGCGTGCCGGACTTGGCGAAAAAATAAAGTCGCTTCTTGAGCGGAGCAAAAACCGTGCGAGCGCAGAGAACGTTACTGCGCAGTGGCGGGAGCGACTTGGTTACCTCTCGTATGACGAGCTTCTTGCAACAGCAGAGCGTGCGCTCGAAAAAGTGGCAATGGCAGAAAAGCATGCAAGCTACACCAATCTTGCAGCATTCGGTGCCGCAGCAGTAGCGGGAGGTGCATTTGCTGGTGCGGGGCCAAACCTTGCAGACTATGCGGAGCATATGCCGCTTGAGAACTCCGTGCAAGCTGTTGTGGCTCCTGAGGCGCCTGTCACACTTCCTACTCCCGAAGTAAGTGCTCCTGCAGAGATTGTGCTCGCGCCAGAAGCTGTCGCTACTCCGGAGTACGTACCTACTGCTCCAGTAGAAGTAGCAGAAGTGCCGCCAGTAGAAGTCGCCCCCGCAGTGGCGCCGCTTCCTGAACCTGTACACATGGAGGCGCAAGAGGTACCTAGTGCTTCTTCCGAGATTGAGGTCGCACCAGCCCCTGTTCCTGAGAGTGTGGTGACTACAGAGTACGGTGTGCCAGTACAGGCTGAGGGTGGCTACCTCACGACTGCAGGTGCAGGAGAAGAAGTTGCAAACAGCGTACCGGTCGCCGAAGCGATGCCGGTTGCGCCGCAGCCTGCTCTTGAAGGAACACCACTTTCTCCAGCAGTTGCGGAGACCATCAAGAACATCGAAACCTTCAATGTGGAAAAGCCAGGCTTCCTCGGTATGTTTAGTTCGAATGAGCTGCAGACAACGGGTGGTGAAGTGTATGCCACTATGAAGGACCTTACCCTCGACGATATTGCAAAAATTTATCAAGATCCTGTCACTCGGGCTGAAGTATTTCCGAATGGGGTGAGTCCAGAATCCCTTGAACGATGGGTGACGTGGATTCAAGAACATAACACACAGGAAACGCCTGCGTATGTGAATCTCAAACTCGAAGACTTTGTAACCACAGTGCACCGAGCACACTAATCTATTCATCCTATGCAAGACGATACAACAAACCCGATCACTGACCTTGTCGATGACTCTGACGAAGAGCTCGATTTCGCGCAGGAAGCAGGCATGGTTATCCTCGAGAGCGCCATCACCCGCTTCGTACTCGAAGCGGACGACGAAGAAGTACAGGCGCTTGAGACAATTCTCAGTGCCCACGACATCGCTACCGATGCACTCCCGAAGCTCGTCGAGAATATTCCACGCTTTGCCGATATTCTCAGCGAAGAAATGGAAGGCTTTCAAAAACAGGCTGACGAAATCGTATAACCTTGAAGACAAAAAGAAAATGCCCCGAGGGGCATTTTTGAATGGGTGCAGGCCGAGGACCTGCGCGACGGTGGTCAGTTCAGAGCTTCCCAGAGTCGTTTGAGAAGCGTGAGACTCCCCTTGAGGAACACCTTGCCGTACGAGAAGATCTCGTGCGGGAAGATGTCGCGCCATGGACGGCCAGATTTCCAGACATACACAATTTTGGTGTTTTCAACACCGTTAAAAATGCATGTCAGTTTCATTCTCCACACCTGGGTCGGGTCGCTGACCAAGTAATGGTGAACGATCCCGTAGCCTTGCTCCCTGGCGAATTTCTCCGCCTCGGCAACCGATCGTAACGTGTCGTCCCAGGTACCCCAGGTTTCGTTGAGATGCCTCGCGGTGGAGGAACCTTTCGAGTAGAAGTTGTCGTACCAGTAGGTTGCACAAACTGCACCGAGTCCTTTTGCTTGAGGAAAGCAAAGGAATACCGACGGCAGCTTTTGATTGGCCGCGTAGTAGTAGGCCTCAAACATTCGCGCCTCTGTCACGTGGCACCCAGGAGGGTATCCACATGACGGTACGATAAAGTTGTGAAGAACTTTTTGATTGCGCACGGCAACCTCCTATAAAAAGTGAAAGGGGAACGAGTCGCGTAAAATAATAGCATGTAGATGCTATTTGTCAATACTTTCAAAGTCTCGATTCCTTCTGAATGACAAAAGTAACGGCTAGTGTTCTAAAGAAATAAATAGTTAAACCCACGTGGATTTAACTATTTAGTATTCAAAAACACTGCATGTACCTTTTGTCATCCTGACGGGATCCAGGCGTCAAAGCATAAGACGTAATCGTTCAATGTATGTAATTTGTCCGTCCAACTCCATTCGAGCAACGCCGGTGTAAAGGCCATGAAAGGTTGTCGTGCACCGTATGTAATTTTGTCCGTCCAGTTGGATTCGAACCAACGCCGGTGTAAAGGCCATGAAAGGTTGTCGTGCACCGTATGTAATTTTGTCCGTCCAGTTGGATTCGAACCAACGACCGTCGGCTTAAAAGGCCGCTGCTCTACCGACTGAGCTATGGACGGATATTTCCGCTTTGGTGCGAGAAATATAGCACATTAGAGGAAAAAGTCTACGTTTTTACTTCCCCTGTCCATAAATACTACGGAGCTTTTGTACATGTTCTTCATATGTTTCCGAACAGTGGAATTTAGTGCGGGTTTGATGGAAGTAGAAAAGGCAGTCTGTTATCGCGGGGTTAAGGGCAAGGAGGACGGTGTCGCGCGTTGGGTTCGAGATTGGCTCAGGCGGAAGCCCTTTGTTTTTGTAGGTGTTGAAGGGCGAATTAATCGCTTTGTCGGCAGCACGCGGTGTTGGCCACCATGATGCGGCGGTGCCGCGCGAATACTGGAGCGTTGCATCGAGCTGCAGCGCCATGTCGACAAAGAGCCTGTTCCAAATAACGCCAGAGATGATGCGTCCGTCTTCTAGGTTGTATGCCTCACGCTCAATAAGTGAGGCGATAATGAGTGCGTCTTTCAGTGGCACACTCGGTTCCTCAATGCCTTCGTATCGTCCTAAAATCTCGGTCGCAAATCTGTCGATAACCATCTGTGCAACAATAGCGGGGCGTGCTTTCTTGGGAACGATGTATGAGCCAGGATAAAATTGTCCGTCGATGGTGTCCGTATACGCTGCGGCAACTTGTGTCAGGAATACGTCACGGTCGGCTTTTGACCACCCGAGTACATAGCCGATGTCGCGAGCTGCTTCCTCCTTGCGTTGCCCTGCGTAAATCACCACCACCTTGCTTGCGGGCATGGTAATCGAAAGCGCAGAGTCTTGCGCGACGGCACCAATCCACTTCGTAACGGGGTTGTCGGTAAGGAGTGAACGGATCGGCTCGGCAGTACCGTCGCTTGCGATGAATGTTTCGAATGCGTTGTCGCTGCGAATAGAGCGGCGCATCGGGTCGACAGAAATAGGAAAGGCGCTTTTGGTGCGGTCGTCAATAAGCGACGAAGCATCAAAGGTCATGGCAATATACGCCGTAAGCGTTGCAAAGGGAAGTGCGATAGCGAGAACAAGAAAGTATACCGCACGAACAACCCATATGTATCGCCGAGGAATAATTTCGAACCAAATAACGCGTCGCATAGGGCGATTATACCACGGGAGCGGTAAATGACTTGAGTGCATCAAGGATAATCGACTTCTCGTCGTTGCGCACGGAAACCTTACCTTTCACGGCAATAACAGAACCAGGCACAAGAAGTGTCCCCTGCGTCTCGTACAGTTTAGGGAACATCACGAGCTCGATGCTGTCCTTACGATTGACGAGCTTAATGAACGCCATTTTGTCACCTTTTTTGGTGAGGAGTGGTCGAACCATTTCAATCATGCCTGCTGTCTTTACCTCTTGGTCTTCTTTCCATTCGCGAAGCACGCGCCCGATTGAAGGATAGGTACGGAGCTGTGCTGCGTAGTCGTCGACGGGGTGGCCGTTAATGTAAATCCCGATGAGCTCCTTTTCCCAGGCAAGCTTTTGCGATTTTGGCACGTCGGGCACTCGCTCGAGGACAAGGTCGCTTGCAAAACCGCCCATGAGTGCAAAGAGGTCGTCTTGCGCAGATTCCTTTTTCTGCATTTCTGCTTTGTTGAATTCAAGCATCTTCTCCATATTGTGGAGCAGTGTACCGCGCTCTTCGAGGCTGTCGAATGCGCCAGCCATGGTGAGTGCCTCCATGGATTTTTTGTTGATACCTCTATCAACAACGCGCCGCAGGAAGTCGCTCATCGAGGTAAATGTACCGCCATGCTCGCGTTCGGCAAGAAGTGTTTGTGCGATACCTTCGCCGAAGCCTTTGATTGCAGAGAGTCCGAAACGAATGTGTGCGGGATTTTCCGCTTCGTCTTTGACAATCGCAAAGCCAGGGCGGCTTTCGTTTACGTCTGGCGGCAGGACATGTACACCCATGCGTTCACATTCGTGAATCACGTCAGTGATGGTCTCCATGTTGCCCGATTCCGCGGTGAGGACGGCGGTCATGTACTCGACGGGGTAATTCGCCTTCATGTAGGCGGTTTGGTACGCGACGCGACCATACGACGCCGCGTGCGCCTTGTTGAAACCGTACGCCGCGAACGGCTCGATAAGAAGCCAGAGCGCTTCTGCATTCGCCTCGGAGAGTTTGCCGTACTCAAGAAAGCCCTTAAAGAGCTTCTCTTTTTCTGCCGCCATAACTTCGGGAACCTTTTTACCCATCGCCTTACGAAGCTTGTCGGCATCGAGCCACGAATACCCTGCGAGTTTAATCGCAATCATCATCACGTCATCCTGATAGGTAATCACACCGAACGAACGCTCAAGAATTTCTTTGAGCCTTGGGTCGAGATACGTGACGAGCATCGGGTTATGCTTGCGTTCGATGTATTGCGGAATACATTCCATCGGGCCAGGACGGTACAGTGCCACCATCGCGTTGATGTCGTGAATGGTTGATGGCTTGAGTTGCTTCAAGAATGCGGTCATCCCCGAGCCGTTGAGCTGGAAAAGACCCATCGTCTCACCTTTTGCAAGAATGGCGAAGGTCTTCTCGTCGTCAACCCGAATGTTTTCGATATCGATGTCGATGCCTCGCGTCTCCCTTACCAGCTTCGTTGCGTCCGCAAGAATAGCAAGGTTGCGAATACCGAGAAAGTCAAACTTGAGAAGGCCGACACCGTCCTCGCCGACGGAGTTTGATTCGTACTGCGTAATGAGCTTACCTGTTTTGGTGTCGGGCTGTACGGGTGTAAATTCCGTTAAGGGGAGCGGCGAAATCACTACGCCCGCCGCATGCACGCCGAGCTGCCTCGCGCGACCCTCGATTTTCTTTGCAAGGTCGACGATTTCGCGTACGGCGGCATCTTCCTTGTACATTTTTGCAAAGTCCGGCTCAATGTCGAGCGCTTTGTCGATGGTCATCTTTGAACCCTGCGAACCAACGGGAATGATTTTTGAAATCTGGTCGCCGAGCGAGTAGGGATGCCCGAGTACGCGCGCGATGTCGCGCACTGCCGCCTTCGCCATCATGGTGCCGAAGGTACAGATTTGCGCAACGTGGTCGCGGCCGTACTTGTCGCGCGCATAGCTGATGATTTCATCGCGACGGTTGTCGGCGTAGTCCATGTCGATGTCGGGAGCAGACGGACGTTCAGGGTTGAGGAAACGTTCAAAGGGAAGGTTGTATTCGAGCGGGTCTACGTTGGTAATGCCGAGCACGTAGGTTGCAAAGGATCCCGCAACAGAACCACGAATAGTGGTAAGAATGCCGCGCTCGCGCGCTTCGCGCAAAAGGTCGCCAACGGCGAGGAAGTATTTTGCGTAGCCTTTCTTTTTAATAACGTCGAGCTCGTAGTCGAGACGCTTCAGCGCATCTGCATTGTCAGGTAAGTAGCCGCGCCACTTGTAGCCTTCGTACGCGGCGTCACGAAGTTCGTCATCTGGCTCCTTGCCAGACTCAATAATAAAGTTCGGAAAGTGCCAGACTTCGCCCGGCGTCATGGTGTAGCCGCACATGTCGGCGATTTTGAGCGTGTTCGCAAGTGCTTCAGGCTCGTCTGCAAAGTACTCACACGCTTGAGTTTGCGAGATAAACGAGAAGTCTTCGTGCTCGCCCTCACCGTCGTCCATCATGTCGAGAATACCGCCCGACTGAATTTTAATCATGGCTTCGCGCGCGCGGTGGTCTTCTTTTTTGAGGTAGTACACGTCGTGTGCTGCCATAATCTGCACGCCATGTTCCTTGGCGAGCTCTTTGATTCTCGCTTGCGTTTCCATGTGTCCAGTAATTTCGGGATGGTGGGTTATCTCCATGTAGAGGTCGTCGCCAAAAACACCCTTATACCAATCAAGCGACGCGTGTGCGCGTTCGTCGAGATGATCTTTCAGTGCCGAAACGGGCTCACTCGAAAAAGAGGGAAGGATACACACCAGGTTTTCTTTGTACTTTTCAATGAGCGCATGATCAATGCGTGGCTTGTAGTAGAAGCCGCGCATAAAACTCTCCGTCACCATTTTGATAAGGTGCACATATCCCTCATTATTCTTCGCAAGGAAAATCACACGATTCCTAGGTTTGTCAAGGGAGCCCTCCCGGTCTTCCATCGTGCGTGGCGCCACAAACGCCTCAAGCCCGATAATAGGCTTCACGCCAGAACCCATCGTCGCCTTATAAAAATCAACCGCACCGTAGAGTGCGCCCAAGTCTGTCAGTGCAAGCGCCGTCTGCCCGTCAGCCTTCGCTGCAGCAACGAGCTCCTTCGGCTTTGGAATAGCATTGAGCAAAGAATAATGCGAGTGCACATGCAAATGCACAAAAGAGGCCTTCGGCTTCTCAGTAGATTCAGAATCCATGTGCACAGTATATCACGATCGCAAGCGCCAAAGTTGTTGCGTTGCCGTTCTCGCAATGGTATAACCTAGCAAACCCTCGCTGGGGTGGCGGAATGGTAGACGCGCACGACTCAAAATCGTGTTCTCGTAAGGGAGTGAGGGTTCGAGTCCCTCGCCCAGCACAAAAAAAGAGCCCCGCACATGGTGTGCGGGGTTTTTGGTGTCCCTATGCTCATGGCTGAGGTTTGGGGACGAAAATGTGGAAGTGGGCGCCGCGGGCTTCGAGGATGAAGAGAATGCGGCTCTCTTTCATGTCTGTCATAAGCTCGTTCGCAATCCAGCTGCGTTCGGAGACGCTGAGGGTGCGTGTGCTTATGTCGAACGCTGCACCTGTTGCGTGGGTGCCACATACGAGCGGCTCATTGCAGTGCGCTGGCGTTGCACCACGTCGCGCGAGCGACTTCTGGAGCTCGACAGGTCGCGTCAATGACGTGACCCGAAGCGTGATGCCTTCTGCTCCGGCGCGACGCGCGAGGTTGGTCAGGTACGCATGTGCCCAAACGCGCAAGACGCGACGTTCGACAGGAAGTCCTTCTGGCCATGCAATATGAAGACTTTCAACCGCGTGCAGCGTTCCTTCGGCAACAGCGCGGGCTATGTCTTTTTGCGTTTCGAACCGAGGCAGATCGTCGTACGCAGCGAGGCAGATTTCGTGCGAAAGTTTCTCAAGCGAGCCGTGCAGGGTTGTTGCCTCGGTAAAAAGCGTGAAGATTTCCGCACGGGCGCCGTCCACATAGCGACGCATAATGCAGTCAGTAACGAATTCGCGTACGCGAATATCCTTCTGCACTTGCACGAGGCGCATGAGCTGTGCGTAGGAACTTCGTTTGTGTGGCGCTTTGTGTGCGTCCGCATATCCCATGAAAAGGAGCGAGAACAGGAGTACAAGAAGTGAATGCATGATAGATTCCTCCATGAACAAGAATGAGCAAGATAGAGAAATGGTGCACGCGTTCGAGGTCGTGCGCAAGTTGACATACTTCAGAATACGTGGCTTTTGACGGAATCAGTACATGTGGCATGCCATATGGACGAAAAGATGTTCTTGCGGTATAGTGCGGTATTATGGCAACCAAGAAATCATCAAAGGTAGCATCCTCGAAAGCGAGCGGCCCCGTGAAGAAAACGGTCGCGAAGAAATCAGTGGCGAAAAAGACCCCCGTAAAAAAAGCGGTTCCTAAAAAAACCGTAGCAAAGAAAGCAGTTGTCAAAAAAGTTACTGCATCAAAAACCCCTGTCAAGAAGGCGGCTTCCTCGAAAGCGGTCGCTAAAAAAACCTCTACAAAAAAACCCGTGACCACAACAACATCTACCAAAAAAACAACCACTAAGAAGACGCCTGCTTCTCCAGAAAAGAAGGTGCCGGCGTTTGCCGTGCGTCTTACGCGAGATGAAATGACTGCACGTGCACGCGAGCTGACCGAAATCGGTCGCAAGCGCGGTTATGTGACCCACGAAGAAATCCTGCAACGATTCCCAACTATTGAGCGAGATGTGCCATTCCTCGAAGAACTGTACGAGAAGTTTGCTATTATGGGCGTTGATGTTATCGAAAATGCGAACGGTATCCTCGGCGAGACCGCGCAGGTAGAGACGTATCTTGACCGCAAGCAGTCGCATCGTCGTTCTGATGGCGGGTACGACTCAATCCAAATGTACCTCCGCGAAATCGGACAGTACCCACTCCTTACCGGCGACGAAGAAAAGACCCTCGCGAAGCGCATTGTCGAAGGCGATGACGAGGCTCGTAACTTGCTTGCACGTTCAAACCTTCGTCTTGTGGTATCGATTGCAAAGAAGTACGCAAATCGTTCTCCCGACCTCACCATGCTCGACCTTATTCAGGAAGGGAACTTGGGGCTCTTTAAGGCAGTTGATAAGTTCGACTTCACGAAAGGATTTAAGTTTTCGACCTATGCGACGTGGTGGATTCGTCAGGCGATTACTCGCGCGCTTGCGGATCAGTCACGCACCATTCGTATCCCTGTCCACATGGTGGAAACCATGGCGAAGTACAAGCATGTCGTGCGACGCCTTGCGCAAGAGCTTGACCGAGAGCCAACTGCCGACGAAGTGGCAATCGAAATGAATGTCGACGTCAGCAAGATCTATCAAATCGAAAAGATTAGTCAGGACACTATCTCGCTCGAGCTTCCGGTTGGCGACGACGATGATAAGTCATCGCTCTCGGACTTCATTGCTGACGATAAGGTTGCCTCGCCAGACCAAGAAGTCGCGCATAACATTCTTGCAAAGCACTTGCATGAAATCCTGCACTCACTGTCTGATAAGGAACGTAAGATTCTCGAGATGCGTCACGGGCTCATCGATGGCACTTACTACACCCTCGAAGAGGTTGGTCGAGAATTCGGCGTCACCCGCGAACGTATTCGTCAGATTGAATCGAAGACCCTCGAGAAAATCCGTAACCACGAAAAGGCCCGGAGACTAAAAAACTTCTAGTGACACACAAAAATACTCAATGCAGCGCATTGAGTATTTTTTATTCCGCATTCTGTGCGCGCTCTAGGAGTCGAACCTAGGACCTTTCGAGTATCAGTCGAGCGCTCTACCAACTGAGCTAAGCGCGCACAGAATGTGCAATATGATCTTGTGAGATGTTTGTACCTGCGAACCTAGGACCTCTCGAGTATTAGTCGAAGTGCTCTATCTGCGGTGTTTGCGGAAGCAAACGCTTTAAGATAGTGTCGGCGGAGGCCGACGCACTAGCAGCGAGGCAGCCCGGTCCGCGAAGCGGCTGCCTTTTCTAACTGAGCTAAGCGCGCATTTCCTGCAAAACTTTCCTTTGCAAGTGGCTGCACTATAGCAGAAATGTTGCTTGTGTGCAACGCCTCTGCTATAGTGCGGGTACTATGGCATCAGTAGAAGAAATTCGGACCGAGAGAATCAAAAAACTCGAAGCGTTGCAGGCGGCAGGGATAAACCCCTATCCCGCAGAGTCGAACGCAACAATGAACAATGCTGCATTTCTTGCTGCATTTGCGGAGGGCTCTCCTGCAACGCTCGTTGGACGTGTTATGTCGATGCGTCACATTGGCGCTATTGCCTTTGCGCAGATCTACGACGGCACGGAACGTGTGCAGGCTGTCTTCCATAAAGAGACAACTGCTGATTTTGCGCTTGCAATGGAAACGCTTGAGGCGGGAGATTTCCTTGAGGTTTCTGGCAGCGCTATGGTGACAAAAACAGGCGCGCAGTCACTCGGCGCAACCTCATGGCGCATGCTTGCAAAGTCGCTCCAGGCAATGCCGACCGAGCACTTTGGTATTAAAGATGAAGATGAACGGTACCGTAAGCGCTACCTCGATATGCTCCTCGACGAAAACGTGCGCAATCGCGTGCGTCGTCGTTCAATCTTTTGGAATACTATTCGTTCGTTTCTTCTCGCGCGCGACTACACCGAAGTGTATACACCTATTCTCGAAACAAAGACGGGTGGTGCGGAGGCGCGTCCGTTCGTTACGCATCATAACGCGCTTGATATCGATGTGTACCTTCGTATTTCGCACGAGCTCTGGCACAAAAAGATTATTGCAGGAGGTATTCCGAAGGTGTTCGAAATCGGGCAAGTATTCCGTAATGAAGGAATGTCGCATGAGCACGCGCAAGACTATGTGCACATGGAGCTCTATGAGGCATTTAGCGATGCGCGTACCGGTGTGCCGATGATCATCGACATGTACCGCGCAGCAGCACAGGCGACATGGGGCACGATGCAATTCACGATCAATGACCATAATGTCGACCTCGGTGCAGACTGGGGAAAGTACGACTACAACGAGCTTATGCAAGAGAAGTTCGGCTTCGACCCGCGAACCGTAACACTCGATGTCGTTAAGGAAAAACTTGATGCAGAGCACATCGCGTATGATAGCTCGCTCGATGTCGGTCGCGGCGTCGACACTCTCTGGAAGCTTATTCGCAAAACACTAGGCGGCCCTGCTATTCTTACGGGTATGCCCGTCTATCTTGAGCCGCTCGCAAAGAAGAATGCTGCGGATCCGCGCACCGTTGACCGCTTCCAAATCATTCTCGGTGGCAGTGAAGTAGGGAAGGCGTTCAACGAGCTTAACGACCCGATTGATCAGCGCGCGCGATTCGAGCATCAGCAATCACTCCGCGACAAGGGCGACGACGAAGCGCAGATGGCAGACTGGGAGTATGTAGAAGCCATGGAATATGGCATGCCGCCAATGTTTGGCTTCGGTGTTTCGGAACGACTCTTCGCATTCCTCGAAGGTGTCTCAATACGTGAGGGGCAGATATTCCCTTTGATGAAACCAAGAGACTAAACAAACCAAATAAAAAGAACGCCTCAGCGTTCTTTTTTGTTACTCATTTTGTCCACCTTTGGTGCGGCGAAGGAATGAAGGGACGGCGCCCCATTCATCATTTTCGTCTTCGTAGGTAGTTCTCGATGTTGGCGCTTCAGTGGTAGCATTGCGCCACCATGGTCGCTCGCTCTCAGGCGCTGGCTCCTCAACAGCCTCGGGGATAGGGCGAAGCGGTGCAGGCTGAGGAGCTGCCTGTACCTCAGGAGCTTCGATGATTGGCTGCGGCGCTTCCTCGCGACGAGGGCGGGGAATGACGGCGTTGAAGATGCCGCTGCGTGCAGGGCGTTCCTCCTCAGGTTCGGTAAACTGATCGCGTGGTGCCGACGACTCGTACGGGTCGTGGCGAATGGTAAGCGGCTGCGCAATGCGGTCAGACTGTGCGTCACGAGCGCGCTTGAGTGCGGAATCGCTCTCGGGGAACCCGGTTGCGATAACCGTAATCTTGAGTTCGTTCTTCTTAAGCGTGTCGTCTCTGAATGCACCGAAGATAATACGTGCATGAGGGTCGACAGACTCGGTAATGATGCGCGCGGCTTCTTGGACTTCGAGCATGCCGAGGTCGTCGCCACCCGCAACTGCGAAGAGGACGCCACGAGCACCCGTAATTGATACTTCAAGCAGAGGAGAATTGATTGCCATACGCGCGGCATCTTCGGCGCGCTTCTCGCCAGCGCCGATACCAACACCCATGAGTGCTGATCCGGCATTTTCCATAACAGAACGAATGTCAGCAAAGTCAAGGTTTACGATACCCGGCATCGTGATGAGGTCAGAGATACCGACGACTGCCTGACGGAGCACCTCGTCACAAATACTAAATGCTTGCGTGATGGTGGTGTTCTTGTCGATAATCGCAAGGAGGCGATCGTTCGGAATAATGATGAGGGCATCAACTTCTTTCTTGAGTTCCTCGATACCTTCAAGCGCAGAGCGCATACGCTCTTGCCCTTCGAAAAGAAAGGGTTTCGTGACGACACCAATCGTGAGTGCGCCAAGGTCTCTTGATGCTTTTGCAACAATTGGCGCAGCGCCGGTACCGGTGCCGCCGCCCATACCGCCAGTAATAAAGGTCATGTGGGAACCCTTGAGCGCATTGGCGATTTCCTCTTTTGTTTCCTCTGCGGCGCGACGACCCATGTCAGGATTGCCACCTGCGCCGAGGCCCTTGGTGATATTTTTACCAATGTGGATTTTGCGCTTCGCCTGTGAGTGGTGCAGGTCCTGTGCGTCGCTGTTGATAGCGACAAATTCAACACCCTTCACCTTGGCGTTGACCATGTGATTGACGGCGTTGTTGCCTGAACCGCCAACACCAACAACACGGATGCGTGCGAATGACTCTACGTCTGATTTGATGTGCTCCATATGTAGGTATCATAGCGCATCACATCGCTCACAGCAATTGACAAAATTGAGAAGTGTGCGATTTTATTTTCGCGAACGACCGCGAAAAAGCCATACAAGCCAGTGTGCGTCAAGGTGTCCAAGGAGAGTGTTGACATACATTGTCTCATGTGATACAACAACATCATCATAAAAGACATCAGGTATGTAATTTGATACGACACATATGCTTACGTTTAAACCACAGCAAGTCACCAGCAAGTTTCTAAAGATTCTCAACGATCGCACACGCGACGTTCTTGAGAAGCGATACGGACTTACCGGCAGCGGCACCACCCATACGCTCGAGTCAATCGGCGAGCTCTATGGTATTACGCGCGAACGCGTACGACAGATCGAGAATCATGGCGTGCAAACCATTCAACGTTCGAAGTTGTACGACGAGCACGCATCAATTTTTGATGAACTCGAAGTTATTATTCGTGACCACGGCATGATTGTCGACGAAGCACATCTTCTCGATTCCATTGCTGCGCGGAAGGAGCATCGTCCCCACATTTTACTCCTTTTGAATGTCGGCAAGCAATTTGCCCGCACCAAGGAAAACCAGCACTTTACCGACCGTTGGCACATTGATACCGGTGTCGCGTCAGCAATCGAAGATGCGCTCCACACACTTGACGTGTTCCGTCGCAGTATCACACGAGCGAACACCTCGATAGGTGGCTCCGCCTTACCAAGCGCCTCGATAAAAATCCGCTTGGCGAATGGGGTCTTGTCGAAAGTTCAAACGTTCGCACTAAGGGAGTTCGTGATTACGCCTACCTTATTGTGAAGCGTCACGGTTCACCGATGCACTTCCGCGAAGTTGCACAGGCAATTGAAGAAACCTTCGGTCGCGCCGCACATATCGCAACGACACACAACGAACTCATTAAAGATGACCGCTTCGTCCTCGTGGGGCGTGGACTCTACGCGCTCACTGAGTGGGGCTACACGCCAGGCGTCGTGAAGGATGTCATCCTTGCGGTTCTCGAAAAGCATGGCGCACTCACCAAAACCGAAATCATCGACCATGTTCGTAAAGAGCGATACGTGAAGGATAATACCATTGTCGTAAACCTTCAGGATCTTAATCTCTTTGCAAAGACTGCGGACGGTAAATACCGCTCGGCACTCTAAGCATAAGGACACCGAAAACACTGCGCATGCAGTGTTTTTCCGTATCGTGGTATACTTGCACGAAATGGATAAGATACTTGAAGCACTCGGAGCATTCATTGTTGCGGTCGTAAAAGCACCGTATCTTTTGCTGAAGGCGGTGCATGACTATATAACGGGTACGTTCGGCGTGAGTCTCGACTGGATTTTGTATCCGACGATGGTCGTGCTCTTCGTGTACCTTGTCACGCGGATTACGCTGCCGTACGAAATCACTGTCGCGTACATGCTCCTTATCGTGCCTTTTGTTGCACCGTTTGTGCTCTTGCCGATGTTCTACACGAAGTGGATGGATTTTGTGCATACGCAGTTTGCGGTGGCGCAAGGACAATCAATTCTTGAAGTACTTGTCCCGCGCGAGGTGTTTAAGTCGCCCGAAGCGATGGAGCAGGTTTTTATGCAGCTCTACCAAAAGGCAGGCCCCGACAACTGGGTGCAGGGCGTGTGGGACGGCAAGAGTTCTCCGTCCTATAGCTTTGAATTAGTATCAACAGGCGGCGCGGTGCGTCTCTATATCGTGTGCCCGAAAAAGAAGTTCAAAAACATGATAGAAACCCAGCTCTATGCACATTATCCGGGCATTGAGGTTCGTGAAGTTGACATCGATTATACTGCTGAAATCCCTTCAAATCTGGATGGCTACGGACTTTTTGGATTTCACTTTGGGAAAGGGGGAAGCCGTATTGGTCCGCCACTTCGTACGTATGTCGATTGGGGGCATCAGGATTTCCCCAAAGAGGAATTCAAAATTGACCCTATGTCGACAACGCTTGAGGCGCTTGCAAACGCTGGTCCAGGAGAGCATATGTGGCTACAGTTTGTTATCGTGCCGCATAAGAGTTATGACTGGAAGACCGGCTCACTCACCGAGAGACCAGAAGCAAAGAAAGATTTTGAGGCCGATCTGAAAAAGAAGTTCTCCGTTAAAGTAAAGAAAAAGGGCGAGGACGGCAAGGAGACTGAGGTAGAAGAAATGAAGCGGGCAAACGAAATGGATGATCATGAGAAGTCGCTTTATACTGCCTACAAACGCCAGATGAATAAGTACTTTTTTGATACACGTATTCGCGGCATTTATGTTGCCCCGTGGAGCAAGTTTAACGGCGACCGTATTGCGCTTCTTGCGGGGAGCCTCAAGGGTACGGAGACACCTGGCTTTGGCGGGCTTAATCCAGGACGGTTCCGAACAGACGTTGACTGGCCGTGGTGGCAGAACCGCGGCGGCAAAACAACCGATAGGCTTAAAAAAGCCATCCTCGAGATGTATAAAAACCGCTCGATGGAAAACTTTGAGAACGACTATGGTACGAATGCGAGTGCCGATGCTGACACGGTGCTTTCAACAGAAGAGCTTGCAACACTCTGGCACATCCCAAGTTCGACCGTTATGACACCAACGCTTAGCCGTATCGAGTCTACACGCCGAGAAGCACCAGCCAATTTGCCAATTTAACTTCTTGGTTCTTCAGAGTTTGTTTGGATGATACAGTAAGTCTATGAAAGAAATATCACAAACCGCAAAAGAGAGTCATCCTTGGGCGCTATGAAAGTAAGGAGTGATAGCGACTATACTTTCAAGTGAACCGAGGATCCAGGCTGTAAAATAAATGTCCTAACTCCTGGATCCTCGGCTGTCTTTACAATATACTTCGCTCCGCTTCGTTATTGTAATAGACCCCAAGGATGACGTAGCTACGGGTGTGTCGGTGAAATTTTAGTACTTACCCACATGAATGTTGGAATAGTTAACTTTTACAAAAAATCGCAGGTGCGATTTTTTGTTGCTTTTGCTTTTCGGGGGAGGGTTCGCTATACTCGCAGTATGTTTCGATGGCTCAAAAGAAGGTTTCGCCCGGTGCGCCGCGAGGTGTCATTTGATGAGGTGCTCGTTGACGCGATTAACATTGCTCGCGTGGATGCCGATAGACTTGAAGGGAAGCGGGAGATGCCGATTTCGAAAGCGAGGCTTGTGGGTGTCGGTGTTGTGTTTCTCGTTGTTGCCGTTTGGTTTACGTATCGACTGTTCGTTATTCAAATTCTCGAAGGAGATGCGTTCTATGCGCGGAGCGTGAATAATTCACTCGGGCAAGCAACCATTATCGCAGAACGCGGCGTAATCCTCGATCGGTTTGGCGAGGCGCTCGCATGGAATGATGCAGACGTTGCGAAGGAGCATGATTTTCCCGTGCGTGCGTACACGACGCGTAATGGGCTCGGCTCAGTCATCGGTTACGTGAATGCGCCGCGCAAAGACGCAAAGGGAGTATTCTACCGCACTGAATACACGGGCATTGCCGGCATTGAAGAATCAGCGAACGCAACGCTTTCCGGCATAAACGGCACGCGTTACTTTGAAGAAGATGTACAAGGTGAGATTATTGCACAACACACGATTGCTCCCGCGCAGGCAGGAGGCTCGGTGACGCTCTCGCTCGATGCCGAGCTCACCGAAGTAATGCACGACATCATTGCCTCCACGACGGAAATGACTGGCTTTCGCTCGGGCGCCGCAGCAATTATGGATGTGCACACCGGAGAAATTATTGCACTCGCAGGGTTTCCGTCCTACAACCCGACGGTGTTTGCTGATGGTACCAATCGAGAAAAGATTGCCGAACTCTCAAACGATGCACGCTCGCCGCTTATGGACAAAATTATTGCTGGCACCTACATCCCCGGCTCGATTGTGAAGCCGTTCGTTGCGTATGCTGCGCTTGCGGAAGGTGTCGTGACGCCGGAGACGACAATTTATTCAGACGGTCGCCTTGTTGTCCCGAACCGGTACAACCCCGATAACCCTACCATCTTCCATGACTGGAAAGCGCATGGGTCACTCAATTTGGTTCGTGCGATTGCGCAGTCAGGCGACGTGTACTTTTATACGGTCGGCGGCGGCACGGACGAACAAAGAGGACTCGGCATTACCAAATTCAATACTTGGATGAATACCTTCGGTTTTGGTTCGCCAACAGGCATTGCGCTTTCGGGCGAGCGTGCGGGCGTTGTACCAAACCCGGAGTGGAAGCAAGAAATCTTCGGTGACGAATGGCGCCTCGGCGATACATACAATACGTCCATCGGGCAGTACGGGTGGCAGGTGACGCCAATCCAGATGCTTGTCGCCTATGCGGCGCTCGCAAACGGCGGCACAAAATTTACGCCGACACTCTATAAAGATACGCAAACGCCGTCGACCGATTTACATCTCGACGAGAACTACCTACGCGTCGTGCGGCAAGGTATGCGTGAAGCGGTGGCGACCGACGGCGGCACCGTACGCGGGCTCGACCGAAAAGACGTTGCTATTGCGGGGAAGTCAGGTACCGCCGAGCTTGACCGCGCGAAGACAAAAGTGCACACGTGGGTTGCGGGATTTTTTCCGTACGAAGCGCCGAAGTACTCATTCATTCTTTTTATGGAAAACGGCCCCTACAAAAACCAAGTCGGCGCAAGCTGGGTTATGAAAGAGGTGATGAACTGGATGGTAGAACACCGTCCTGAGTATGTTGGCATCCTTCCCGAAGGAGACGCGCAATGACAAACGAGTAAGAAGTGGGTATACTGCAGCTATGAAGCACGCTCCGCTCGCCACTCGTTCCTCATGGTCACGCATTGTCCATTCGCCCCTCATGCTTATTGTGTGTGTCTGCATAACGGTGTACATGAGCACCGTTGTGTATGCGCAGTGGCAGAAAGAGCGCGAGTGGAATGCGCGCGTGGTCGTGCGTGAAGAAGAGGTGCGTGCTGCGCGTGAGCTCCACGAAACGCTGCAAGCGCGTGTTGCGTATGCGGAAAGCGAATCGGGGAAAGAAGCATATATTCGTCAGTCGTTTGATGTCGCGGCAAGCGGCGAAACACTCATTATTTTGCCCGAGACAAAGCAAGAAGCACAAGCTCCTGTCGCAACAAGTACCGCCCCCGCTCCAACTTGGTGGCAGCGTGTCACCACCGCGCTCTTTGATTGAAAACTGTTTCTGTAGTATAACCTCTACACTATGGCCTACACCCAAGAAGATCTCGCTCCCTTTAAGGAGAATCAGCGCACGCAATTTTACGCAATCCAAGGCGATGCGCTTTTTGCGCGCCGACACGATGCGCTGCTTTTAAAGGAGGACGAATCAATGGCAGAGCTTGCCGACGTTGAACTCGCTGATGTCGACGCGCAGCTCGACGCACTCTTCGCCGAAATGAAGCGCATTGAAGAAGCAGGCAAGGAAGAAGAAGCTCGCCCGTACGGCGTCGTGCTCGAAGTGCGTGCAGGCGCTGGCGGCGACGAAGCCTCGCTCTTTGCACTCCAGCTCGCAGAACTCTACCAAAAGTACGCCGAGTCAAAGGGCTGGAAAGTCTCGCGTGAGTACGAATCCATGAACGACGCCGGCGGCTACAAGGAAGCGGTCTTTGAAATCATTGGCAGTGGCGCATATGACGACCTGCGCTTTGAAACCGGCGTGCATCGCGTGCAGCGCGTGCCTGTCACCGAAAAAATGGGACGCACGCACACTTCAACCGCATCGGTTGCAATTCTTCCGCTCCGTAAAAAGTCAAAATACGAAATCAAGGAAAGCGACATCGAGATGGAATACTCAAAATCAGGTGGCGCTGGCGGACAGAACGTCAACAAGGTTGAAACTGCTGTGCGTCTCATCCATAAGCCGACAGGTATCGACGTGCGCTCACAATCAGAACGCTCACAGCTTAAAAATAGAGAGAAAGCCATGTCGATTCTCATTGCAAAAATCGACGCGATGCACGAAGAAGAAGAAGCGAAGAAAAACGCCTCAGAACGTAAAGACCAAATCGGCACTGGCGACCGCTCGGAGAAAATCCGCACCTACAACTTCCCACAAAACCGCATTACCGACCACCGCATCAAAGTCTCCTGGCACAATATCCCCGCAGTCCTCGAAGGCGATATTGGGGGCATCATAGCTGCTCTCAAAAACCCTCCCGCAATAGGAGACGACTCAGAAACCGACGATGAATAGCATCGCTAAAACAGGAGGAAAGACTCCTGTTTTTTTCATGGGCACGCCATTGACTTTACGCAAAAATAGCGTACTGTTCGACACGTATTTGGTCTTTGTCAATAACATACAGGAGTATATGACATGCAATGGCTTACCTCACTCGAATCCGCGCTCGCCGCGGGAAAACAAGCGTTCCTCTTGACGGGGAATACGCAGGACCTGTATCCCAAAATGGATGCGACGGGCCCTGAGTTTTTCGATCTTGCAGAAACAGTTTCGCGCACGCTCTCGACGCCCTGCCTGCGTTTTACGCACGGGCTTGGTTTTGAAACAAGTGACGAAGCGCTGCAAAAAGCACTGGCGATGAAGCCGGAAGCAAAAAGCAGTGACGACCCGCTCGAAAAAGCGCGCGCACAGATGCAAGCAGCAGCTGGCGCAAAGGTGCCGGATGCAGACGAAGTAGTGGCAACACTGCGACGTCTCGCGGCGGAGCGTGCGGAGCCGACAAGCTTCATTGTGCCGCACATCGAACTCTTTTGCCCGAAAGGTGCACGGGAGAGCGATGCGATGGCGCTCACGCTCATCAGTCTCATTGATGCACTCGCTTTCCGCAACGGAGGACATGTGCTTATCTTGACCGCGGCATCGCCCACAGCAGTGCACGAACGTCTTGTTCGTGCAGACGGCCCCTTCGAACGTATCGTTGTCGATCTTCCTGATCGCGACGAACGCGCACATTGTTTTGGCATGCTTATCGATGCCGAGCGTCACGTGGCAGCACGAAAGGAGGAGTTGCAAACGGCTCTCCACGACTACGTGGCAGCACATGAAGCGCGCACTGCTGCAGAGCTTGCGTCTACAACGGCGCAGCTCGACGCCGTGCGCCGCGAAGCGTCGGCAAACCCGGAGGTGCGTGAAATCGAAGCAGTGTTGGCTCGTGAGAAAAATGCATACGCAGAGTTTCTCGCAGCACACGATGCCGAGATTGCGCGGCTCGAAGGCGAACTGTCGCTTGTGGCGCCGCATACGCCGAACGCCAAGGAATTTCTGCGGCTCCCCTTGGGGAGTCTTCTGCAGATAACCTATGCGCAGGGGCAAACGGCACGCTACCGTATCCATGGCGCGGCAAAGGTTGGCGCCGAGCTTGGGACGGTATGTGCTGACCCCGAAACGGGTGTTATCTTTCCTAAAGCAGGGAAGCCGGTGTGCTTCTTCTGGGACGGCGCACAGCTTCGCATTGTGCAACACGATGGTGAAGGGCATGCGCTGCAAGAACAGAGCCGCGACGCCTCACTTATCGCGGAAGTCCCCCAAGTGGCGACGCTCAGTGCCGCGCTTGAAAAGGCGCGGACAGAGCGCGAACGCAGTATGTCCTCGAATGACGTGCAGGTTATCCTGAACCGTATCGAAGTGCTCGAAGCAGAACTTGCGCAGCAGTACGGTGCGCATAAAACACAGATCGATAATCTGGAGGCGCGTCTCGACGAACTGAAAGCCGTGAACTGCACGTATCAGCCAGCATACCAAAAGCTCGCCGCAGAGCTTGCGGCGCTGCAGGAGGTTCCCGCGTCCACGTGGAAATCCCCGCGCAGCGCCGCCGAACTCGCCGGCCTTACGCCGTGCTGCACGTACCGCGACATTCGTGGGCTGTGCCGTGCGCTTATGCGTGAGGTGCAGAATCCCGAGGAGTCGATTGCGGCGCACACGAGTGCGCTCATTGCACAGCGGTACGGCTCGTACTTCACCGTCAAAAAGCCAATGTACGGCTTCGAAGGTGTTGCGGGCTACGACTACCTGAAGGCATACTTCAGGTCGGTCGCAGGCACGATGCGGACGCAGCGGTATACCGAAGTGCCGATGGGCTGCCTCCTTATGGGGCCTCCCGGTACCGGCAAGACCGCAATCGCCGAGGCATTTGCCGCAGAAGCAGGGGTGACGCTCGTGACGATGAAGCAGATTCGCGACATGTTTGTCGGACAGTCAGAAGCGCGCATGGAGGAAGCGCTTGCTGCATTGCGTTCGCTCGCACCGGTTGTGGTTTTGCGCGATGAGGTGGATCAAGAAGATGGCGGGCGTGACGGCTACAGCGGCGACAGCGGCGTTTCAAACCGCTTGCGCCAAATGTGGATGACGTTTTTGTCCGACCCGTACATTCGCGGCAAGGTGTTTGTCATTTCGTGCACCAACCGGCCCGACCTTATCGACCCAGCGATGATGCGCTCCGGACGGACTGATGAGCGGATTCCGCTCCTCATGCCAGACGGGGACATGCGCGCCGAGCTGTTTGCGGTGATGATTCGTCGCAACGACATCCCGTGTTCGCTCGTGCACTTCGAAGCGTATGCCGAACTGACAGACGGCAACACCGGTGCAGACATCGAGGTGATCGTGCGCCGTTCGTATGAGTTCGCGAAGGAAGCGGGTCGTGCGGAAGTTGTGGACGACGACCTCCTTGCGGCGTGCCTTGACTTCATACCTCAGGTGCAGCAGGGAGGGATTGCTCGCATGGTGCTTTCGGCACTGCGCGCGACGAGTTCGCGCCGGTGGCTCCCGGCAGACCACGAAGCAGTGCGGCAGCGCTACGAAGCGCAGCTCACCGCATAATACTTTCTGTATGTTCTTTTTCGAGCGAATGTTTACACATTCGCTCGCTTTATCCTCCTCCTCATGCGCGCATACATACCGCGCATGGGAATGAGGAAGAGTTTGTTCTTTGAAAATCTTTAAAGGAGATTCACATGTCACAAGAAACAATGGTACCGCAGGAGCTGCTGAAGAAATTCAACGGCGCGTTCGTGTATCGTGGGAGGTTCGATGCTTTTATGTCGCGGGGTGAGCATTTTATCACTCGTGACGGCAATAGATTCCTCCGCAACGGAGTGGAGTGCATCTATGATGGACCACATGAAGATTACGCATTGGAAATTTCAGGTGACCTCATCACGCAGTGGAATCGTAACCTGTATAGGAACGGTGTCGGTGCGCCAATCAATAAGGGTAGGTGGAGTATGTGGCGTCCTGACTCCAAAGAGCGCGGCATTCTCGTCCAAACCGGTAGCCGTATCTTCCGCAATGGCACAGAGTTCATCTGTGAAACGATGGATCAAAATTGGATGTCTGACTTTCAAGGCGGTGTCATTATTCAACGGGATAACCAATTTCTTCGCAATGGCAAGGAACTTATTTGCCAAAGCGCATGGGAAAGGTGGGTGTCCAGCAGTCAAGGCGGTTTCGTTATTGAGTTGCATAATCGCTTCCTTCGTAATGGCACCGAGCTTGTCTATGAGGGCATGCGGGATAACTGGTGGACATATCGCAACGGCATCATGGTGCAATACGACGAGAAGGACGGCACAAAGTCTCTCGTCTACTACAACCCCTTCGATCACATGGCGTCGCCATTCGACGATTGAGTAACTTTTTCAAGTTAGGAGATTCACATGTCACAAGAAACAGTAGTGCCGCAAGAGTTGCTGAGGCGATTCAACGGCACACTCGTGTATCGGGGGAGGTTTGATGATTTTATATCGCGAGGTGAACATTTTGTTATTCATGAGGACGCCAGTCTCTTTCGCAACGGCATCGAGCTCGTCTATTATGGTGAGGGATACAGCTGGTCGTCAGATACTCAAGGCGATGTCTTCATCCAGCTCGATGGTCGCCTTCTTCGTAATGGCAAGGACACCATCTACGAAGGTGTATTGGACCGCTGGGCGCCCGATGGATGGGGCAATGTCATCATTCAGATTGACAATCGCCTCCTCCGCAACGGCACAGAGCCCATCTACGAAGGTGAGTGGGACGCCTGGAGGTCTGACAGCCAAGGCGCTGTCATCATCCGTCTCAACAATCGTTTTCTCCGCAACGGCACCGAGCTTATCTATCAAGGCAAGTGTGACGCCTGGACGTCCGACGCCCAAGGCAATGTCATTATCTGGCTCGGCAATCGGTTGCTCCGCAACGGCACAGAGCTGATCTACGAAGGTGTGTGGGATGAGTGGTGGACATATCGCAACGGCATCATGGTGCAATACGACGAGAAGGACGGCACCAAGTCTCTCGTCTATTACAACCCGTTCGATCACATGGCGTCGCCGTTTGATGATTGAGTAACTTCTGATCTTTCCTTTGAGCGAATGTCCGCATTCGCTCGCTTTATCCTCCTCCTCATGCGCGCATACATACCGCACATGGGAATGAGGAAGAGTTTGTTCTTTGAAAATCTTTAAAGGAGATTCACATGTCACAAGAAACAGTGGTACCGCAGGATTTGCTCAGGCAATTCAACGGCACGCTCGTGTATCGTGGGAAGTTTAATGGTTTTATTTCGCAGGGTGAATATTTCATCACTCGTGAGGACACCAGGCTCTTTCGTGATGGAGTGGAGTGCATCTTCGACGGACACTATGATGCTTGTGCATTAGAGAGCTCGGGTGACATCATTACTCGGAGTAATGGTTTTCTTTATAGGAATGGTGGCAGCACGCCAATCTATAAGGGCCGCTTGGGTGTGTGGCGTCCTGATACCAAAGAGCGCGGCATCATCATCGAGCTCGGCGGACGCATTCTGCGTAACGGTACAAAGTTCATCTGTGAGGATAACAGCAGCAATTGGACGTCTGACTTTCAGGGTGGTGTCATTATCTGTCGCGGCAGTCAATTCTTCCGCAACGACAGGGACCTTATCTGTGAAAGTCTTTCGAGTCACTGGCTTCCAGACGCTCGGGGTGGCGTGATTATTCGTCTCTTTGACCAGTTTCTTCACAATGGCACGGAGCTCATCTACGAAGGGGGTTGGAATCGATGGGGGAGCTATCGCAACGGCATCATGGTGCAATACGACGAGAATGACGGCACCAAGTCCCTCGTCTACTACAACCCTTTCGATCACATGGCGTCGCCCTTTGATGATTGAGTAACTTTTTTCAAGTGAGGAGATTCACATGACACAAGAAACAGTGGTACCGCAGGAGCTGCTGAAGAAATTCAACGGCACACTCGTGTATCGTGGGAAGTTTAATGGTTTTATTTCGCGGGGTGATTGTTTTGTTACTCGTGACGACAATAAATTCCTCCGCAACGGCACCAGCCTCATCTACGAAGGTGACTGGGACGGCTGGAGGCCCGACACCCAAGGTAACCTCATCGTTCGTCGCGGCAATAAATTCATCCGTAATGGCACCGACCTTATCTATGAAGGTGGGTGGAGTGATTGGGAGCCCGACAACCAGGGTAATATCATTATCTGTCGCGGCAAAAAACTTTTTCGCAATGGCACCGAGTTTATCTATGAAGGTGAGTGGGGAAGCTGGAGGTCCGACGCCCAAGGCAATGTCATCATCCAGCTCGGCAATTGCTTTTTCCGCAAAGGCACAGAGCTTATCTACGAAGGTAATTGGGACAATTGGATTGCTGATGCTCAGAGCGGTGTCGTTATTGAGTTGAATAACCGCTTCCTCCGCAATGGCACCGAGCTTGTCTATCATGGCACGCGGAATAACTGGTGGACATATCGCAACGGCATCATGGTGCAATACGACGAGCGTGACGGCACCAAGTCCCTCGTCTACTACAACCCTTTCGATCACATGGCGTCGCCGTTTGACGATTGATCACCCCCTGTTCTTTTCCTTTGAGCGAATGTTTACACATTCGCTCGCTTTATCCTCCTCCTCATGCGCGCATACATACCGCGCATGGGAATGAGGAAGAGTTTGTTCTTTGAAATCTAACCCAAGGAGATTCGCATGTCGCGACATTATCTGGTACTCACGCAAAAAACGCTCGGCGCAAGCCGGGTTGATATGGAAGCGCTCGCGCTCGAACTTGCAAAGGTGAACCCTGCGCAGGCGGCAGTTTTGCGCTCGCTCGATTTCGTGGCGTTGAAGAAGCATGCTGCAAAAAAAGCATTTGACGATGCGGTGCGTATGCTCGGCATCGAAGGTGCCGCGCAGTATGTCAACAGCGACCAGTGGGATACGGTGAGCGGTGTTCCTGAAGGTGCCGATGTTATCGGTGTCTTCAAAAAAGGATCAGTGCAACTCGGCATTTGCATCGATGCGCACGGCAGCCTTGCAAGTTTTGCCAATCGCTATCACCACGACAATTCTGACCGCGCCGCGTGGGAAGAAGCGTTTGAAACGCAGTACCGCAACCATGCGGTTGCAATGACGCTTTCGATTGTTGCACCAGGTGGCGGCACCGTCACGCAAGAGACCTTGCCCGACGGTGTGACCGTTACCCAATTGCGCTTTTAAGGAGCACGGCATGAAGAGTGATATTACGATTATTACCGGAACCGACGGCAAAATGCTTGTCGACATCAACATGCAAATCGGCAACTCGTGCGACACGACGGCTGCGCTCGCGCTGGCGCTTTTGCGAGCGTTTGGCGTGGCGGGCGGTGCGGTGGAAACACCGCCGCGCATTCCCGAGTCGCAGCAGCAGGACGAACGCCTCAAGGGGAGTCAGTCATGACGCCCTGCGTGCAGGTCGGCGACTTTGCACCGCTGACGCTCAGCATGGGGCCAGGGAAGCGTGCATGCCTGTGGGTGCGTGGCTGCCCGATGCGCTGCACGGGGTGCGTGACGCAAGAGTTTATCGAGCCGTCCTTCGCATGGCAAGAGACGGTGAACGAACTCTTCGCGCGCATCTGCGCGGCAAAGGAGCAGTACGACATCGAGGGGGTTTCCTTCTCGGGTGGCGAGCCGTTTGCGCAGGCGGAGCTTCTTGCCGATCTTGCACGGCGCGCTCGCGCTGTCGGGCTTTCGACGCTCGCATGGAGCGGGTTTTCGCGAAAGCATTTGGAAGGGAACCGTGCTCCGCGCGGCGCTTCCGAACTGCTTGCTGCGCTCGACGTGCTCATTGATGGGCCATTTGTGCAGAAGAAAGCAGAGGGGAATCCGTTGCGTGGCTCGTCGAATCAGCGGGTGCATTTCTTGACGGAGCGCTACAATGCGTCGCACATTGCAGATACGCAGCACGTCACCGTTACGCGCAAGCCGCAAGGTGGCACTCTGGTGCAGGGCGTTGTGCAATACGACCTCCTGCACGCCGTGCTCGCCGGCTTCGGCGTTACCTGACACAAATGTGACCTTTTGTTCTCTGAGGAGCCCAGCACCGCTGGGCTCTTTTTTTGTTGACAAAGACTCGTTGTCATATATATTAGACATATATGACGACAACGGCGATTTTTAATATTGATGCAAAGCTGAAAGCTGCGGCACAAAAGAAGGCTCGCGAGCAGGGGATCCCCTTTAGCTCGGTGCTTACCTTTGCAACACGTGCGTATGTGAACAATACGTTCACGGTTGATTTTGTTGCGCAAGAAATCGAAGCATCGCGAGCAACAAAAAAAGTGTCTTCTGCAAATGCTCGTAAACTTCTCGGGTTATGAATGTACAGTATCGAGAAAAAGCGCTTGCGCAGCTTTTGAAACTTTCGCTCACCGAACGAAAGAGGATTCTCGATAAGATAGACTTTTTTGCTGAACAAGAACAGCCTCTGGATTTTGCAAAGCGACTTACTGGACACGAATCGTATCGTTTCAGGATAGGGAACTACAGAGCGATATTCGACATTGAAGAGGGTGAAATTGTAGTGCTCCTTGTGGTAAAACGAGAAGGAGCGTACCGGAATCTGTAGGGCGAGTCCGTGCGTTTTGGTTGCTATTTTTCCATCCTTTTGCTATAGTGCGCGGCATAAACACAATAGATTTCTTTCAAAACTGGATGCAGGTGTGCTGGTTTCAGAAAGAATGCGACTGAGCGGTATTCAACATACCGTGAAGGAGTAGTCTTTCTGAAAACAGTGCAGATGCACCAGTTTTGGAAGAAATCTTAGATTTTAATTAATTTATATATATTATATGGCACGAGCATTTCCGCTTCTTAAGACACGCAACTTCGGTATTGTTGCACACGTCGACGCAGGCAAGACAACAACGTCTGAACGCGTACTTTTCTATACCGGCATGACGCACAAAATCGGCGAAGTGCACGACGGCGCAACAACCACCGACTGGATGGAACAAGAGCGCGAGCGCGGTATTACGATTACTGCGGCGGCTATTTCTTGTAACTGGTCAAAGACTGACGTTGTAGACCGCAAGGACACAGCGCAGATGTACACCTTCAACGTGATCGACACGCCAGGACACATCGACTTTACCGCAGAGGTAAAGCGCTCTATGCGCGTGCTCGACGGTGCCGTTGTGGTATTCGACGGTGTTGCCGGCGTAGAACCACAGTCAGAAACAAACTGGCGCTATGCCGATGAAGCGGAAGTGCCACGTGTCTGCTACATCAACAAGATGGACCGCACCGGTGCCTCATTTGAACGCTCATACGCAACAATTCTCGCACGCCTTTCAAACAAGGCAGTTCGCTACCAGATTCCATGGGGCGCAGAGTCAGACCTCAAAGGTGTTATTGACCTTCTCGAAATGAAGGCATACGTGTTCGAAGGCAATATGGGTATGGATGTTCGTGCGGTAGAAATCCCTGCTGACCACCTCGAAGAAGCACAGAAGTACCATGCAGAACTCGTTGAACGTATCGTGCAGCACGATGATGCACTCATGGAGAAATTCTTCAACGGCGAAACTATTGACACCGAAGTGCTCCGCGCAACACTCCGTAAAGCAGTGATCGCAAATGAAATCTTCCCCGTACTTACTGGTTCATCACTCAAGAACGTTGGTGTACAGCGTGTACTCGACGCGGTAGTTGACTACCTTCCATCACCAGTAGAACGCAACGACGGCAAGGTAAAGGGTATTAACCCAGACACCGAAGAAGAAGTGTCATTCGATCAGGACGACAACGCACCGCTTTCAGCGCTCGCGTTCAAGCTCCAGACCGACCCATTCGTTGGTGCGCTTACCTTCCTTCGAGTGTACTCAGGTACACTCAAGTCAGGTTCATATGTGTACAACGTCAACACGGGCGAAAAGGAACGTATCTCACGTATCGTTCGCCTTATGGCAGACAAGCGTGAAGAAGTTGACGAAGTCTACACTGGCGAAATCGCCGCAGCCGTAGGCCTCAAGGGTGTGAAGACTTCACACACGCTTTCTGACCCAGAGCACCCAATCGCGCTCGACCAGATCACCTTCCCTGAACCAGTGGTTGCGCTTCGTGTCGAACCAAAGACAAAGAACGACCAGGAAAAAATGGGTATGGCACTCCGCAAGCTTGCAGACGAAGACCCAACCTTCAAGGTATCAACCGACGAAGAAACCATGGACACTATCATCGCAGGTATGGGTGAACTCCACCTCGAAATCCTCGTTGACCGCATGAAGCGTGAGTTCGGCGTTGAAGTAAACGTAGGCAAGCCACAGGTGGCGTACCGCGAAACAATCCAGAACGAAGCAGAGGCAGACTACAAGTACCTCAAGCAGTCAGGTGGTCGCGGACAGTACGGACACGTTAAGATCCGCATCAAGCCGCTCCAGCCTCGTCCAGAAGGCGAAGAAGCACTCCCAAAGAACGTCAAGCGCGAAGACCACTTCGAGTTCGTCGACTCTATCAAGGGAGGTGTGATTCCAAACGAATTCATCCCTGCAGTTATGAAGGGAGCGAAGGAAGCTATGGGTCGCGGATTCGTTGCCGGCTACAAGATGGAAGACGTATCCGTCGAACTCTACGATGGTTCATACCACGATGTTGACTCGTCAGAAATCGCCTTCCGCCTCGCCGCAATCAACGCATTCAAGGCAGCAGCTCGCAAGGCGAACGCGGTGCTCCTCGAACCGGTCATGAAGGTGGAAGTTACCGTTCCTGAAAAGTTCGTGGGTGACGTCAATGGCTCACTCTCATCAAAGCGCGGTATGGTAGAAGGTATGGAAGAACGCGGCATGGTACACGCAATCCGCGCAAAGGTACCACTTTCGGAACTCTTCGGCTACACCACCTCACTTCGCTCAATGACCGAAGGCCGTGGCAACATGACCATGGAATTCGACCACTACGGCGTCGTACCACCAAACATCGCCGCAGAAATCAAGAAAGAACGCGGTATTGTCGACAAGGACGAAGAATAAAACTTCCCCCAAAGAAGACAGCCAAAAAACAATCGAGCAATCGATTGTTTTTGCGTGTCGCACGATTGTGTGGTAATTTTTTGTATGATGAAAAAGAATGCGGTTGCACTTGGTTTTTTAGGTGGTGCTTTTAGTGGGGCGCTTTGTATGCTGGCTATTTTGTGGGTGCAAGGATTCTTTGTGTCTGCGCGACAGGTTGTTGTGGTAGGGCAGAGTACGGTGTTGTATGATGATGGTTCGGCTGAGTTTATTGAGCGCGAGGAGCAGGGAGATACTGAAGTGGTGTATCGAGCGTCGGTGCCTGCCGGAAGAGATTACTACTATAGAACTACTGGAAATGAATTAACCAAACCTGTTCCGCCGAGCGTGATGCTCATTGACGGTACGGGGGATTGGGAGATATATACCTATCAGAATCCGAATGACCCGTGTATGCGTGACATTTTAATAAAAGACCGCAAAGAGCACGTGATGCGTGCTGTGCGAACCGAGCAGTGCATTCTCGGTTCGATAGAGGAGCGCGATACGACATATTTTTACGGCAGTACCGACCTGTCTCCCATATGGCAGTATGAGCCAGCGCGCGATATTCTTTTTATGATAGGGAACTATCTCACCGGTGAAACCTTTGCCACGACAACAATTGCACTTCGTGAACATGAAGCAATAACGGACGTGGTGAGCGACTGGGAACATGCGCATTTTGTCGTGACGGTTTCTGACTGTGATCTTGGTAAGGAAATTACTGGCACGGGGCGGCGCATGCTGCATGTAGAAACTGAAACAGGGAAGGTGACAGATGTCACACCTTCCGACATGGTAGCGTGTGATAGTTACTCACATATGTCACAAGATTCAAGTGCTCGTGTGCAATTTTCACGTTCATTTGGTTTCAAAGACGCACCGAACGATGGACGGTTTCTCTACTACTCGAATTACACAACAGGAGAAGTAAGAGCTCTTGAAATACCGTAGGGATTAAAACACAATCGAGCAATCGATTGTTTTTTGCTCTGTGTAATGGCATGAAACTCCCCGCACGGAGCGCGGGGTGCCCCCCCGCGACACTCCGTGTGGTACTGGGGAGTTTACTGCATGCATACGCCGCCCGCCGGCGGCACTAATTTTTAGGTTACTAGAACACCACCAGCAAAGCTAATGGTGTTCTAGTAACACTGCAGATAAAAAAGCGACCGTCCGGGGACGGTCGTGAGTGCGTGGCTCTCTGTGGGCTATTCGTCCCAGCGGAGTGTGTCGCTGCGGGTCACCGTGACGGTGACGGGTTTATTGCGCTCCATCTCCGTCACCATGTAGGGGGCGCAGATTTTTTGTGCCTTCTCGATGTGTTTGAGGAGTTCATTGAGGGCAAGGGAACTGTGGTTGAGCTCGAAGGCGAGTCCGCGACGGCCGCGAGCTGCGTCGCTGCGCGCGTCGTGATCGATGCGGGCGGCGAGGCCGAGGAGAACCTCTCCGAGTTGGTCATACCGCAGACCGCCGAGCGCAAAGCCGAGGGCGTGGTTCGTGAGGTTTGCGCCTTCAAGATTGGTGGGATGTGCCATGAGGAGCCTTTCAGAGCTTGGTGGAATGAACAGGAAAAGAACGTTCGTACAATAGTAAAAAAGTGAACGTTTGTCAATGAAAACATGCCGCTCCCTAGGTTAGTAGGGGCGGCATGGAATGTTGCTCTCGGACTGCATCAGCAATAGGTGTGGTGCAAGAGCTTGATGAGGAAATGGGCATAGAAGATGCCTCCGCCCTTCACATCGCTCGAGGCGAGACCGAGGGTGTGCCAGTGCTTGGCGGCAAGGGAGTCCTCCTTGAGCAGCGCCTCCTCTATCGCCTCGGCGACGATCGGCAAGAGGTGGGTGTATTCCTCGCACATGGCTGTACGGACCTCGATGTCCGTTTGGGCGCTCGCGAGAGTACATTGCGCACGCCGCTGTAGACTTTTTCCGGTATGTACGAGCAGCGAAGAGCGCACGGAATTCTGCCGGAACGATTCAAGATAGAGAGAAATCTCTTTACGGATCGCAGCGACGCTTGCCATGAGGTCTTTTCCCAGGAACGGGTCGTCTGCAATTTTTGCAATCTCTGATTGCAAATTGTAGCAGGCGCTCGCGATAAACTGAGCCTTCGTGCGGCATTTCCGCTCATGGATGAGGTCATAGATGTAGTAGAGCACAAGCACCAGAACGCCGATGCCAATGAACGCAAGAACCCCCTCGAACAAATTGGACATATCGTCCTCCTTTTTAAAGTAACAAAATGAGCCTGCCGTAACTACGGTATGACAATGATGACATATAACATGGTATATGTCAATGATAGGTACGTAAAAACGTCTATTTTACACTCATGTATACGAGGGCATCATCAAGCGTGAAGGTGTCCATGTTTACTTCGGAGGGGATAGAGAAGCGTTTGAGTCCACGGCGAAGGAAGCGTCCAGATTTTGATTCGTAGACAATGACGGGCTTTTTGGTGCGTGGGTGGAGGCCGAGGTCTTTGACGATGGATTCGCCTTTGCGACCGGGCTTTGGGGTGGCGAGGATTTCCTGTGCGCGTTCGAGGGTAATCGTGTACGGATCGTCACCTTTTTTGAGTGAGCGGAATTCTCCGTTGTAGGCGAGATACGGGCCGAAGCGGCCGATGTTGGCGACAATCTCAAGGCCTGTTTCTGCATTTGCGCCAAGTATGCGCGGAAGCGCGAGGTAGTGAAGCGCATCGTCGAGCGTGACGTCAGAAACCTTTTTGCCTTTTGGTACTGAAGCACGTTTTGGCATGACGAGGTTCTTGCGCGCTTCGAGCGCTGCTTTGCTACGACCTTTGGGAAGTTCGGGCATATCGCCTTGCTGCACATATGGGCCGAATTTTCCAGAGAGAAGGTAGATGGATTCGCCCGTATTGGGGTGGAAGCCGATTGGTTCGCTTGCTTTAATTTCAGAGCCGTCAATCATACGTGCGCCGTCGCAGTCGGGATAGGTAGAGCAGGACAAGAACTTGCCGTTCTTGCCGAGCTTCACCACCATCGCGCTGCTGCACTTCGGACAAGGAAATTCTGCTGGCGCGTCGCCGAGGGTCGTTGCTTTGGGAATGTTTTCTTTTGCGTCAACGGCTGCGCGGAATGGCGTGTAGAATTCGCTGAGGGTTTTGACGTACTCGCGTTCGCCATTTGCAATATCGTCAAGCTCGTTTTCCATCTCCGCGGTGAAGGTATCTGAAATGTAGGTAGGGAAGTGTTCTTCGAGGAACGACGAAACCACATCGCCGGTATCGGTCGGCATAAGCGTGCGGCCTTCTTTCAAAACATATTCACGATCAACAAGCGTCTGAATAATCGACGCGTAGGTTGACGGGCGGCCGATGCCACGTTTTTCAAGCTCTTTGATGAGTCCTGCTTCGGTATAGCGACTTGGTGGCTGCGTTTGCTTTGCCTCGCTGTTTGCTTCGATGAGTGAAAGAGCGTCGCCAGAGGTGAGTGCGGGTACCTCGGTGTCTTCGCCGCGCGCGCGTGGGTCGGCCTTAAGCCAGCCGTCGAAAACAACCTGTGAACCGTTTACGGTGAAATCAGGAATGGTGGCTCCCGCAACATTCGTCACGATTTTGGTGCGAAGAATTTTTGCATCGGCCATTTGTGAAGCGAGCGTGCGCGTACGAATGAGCTGGTAGAGTTCTTGTTCGTCGCCGGTGAGTCCGGCGCTTGCATGGGTGATATTCGTGGGGCGTACTGCTTCGTGCGCTTCTTGCGCGTTCTTGTTCTTAGTTTTATAGACGCGTGGCTGCGTGTACTTTTCGCCGTATTCTTTTTGTACGTGGCTCACAATCTGCGCATGCGCAATGCTCGACAGGTTTGTGGAGTCGGTACGCATGTAGGTGATGTGTCCTTGCTCGTAGAGTTTTTGTGCGGCGCGCATGGTGCGTGATGGCGCAAAACCAAGACGCGTTGAGGCGGTTTGTTGCAGTGTCGACGTGGTAAATGGTGCGTAGGGTGCGCGCTTTGCTTCGGTTTCGTTCACGCTTTTGACGCTCCACGACTTAGTGCGAGCCGCATCAAGAATACGCTCGGCTTCTGCGAGCTCGCGTGGTTCTTCGACACACGTTACGGTGAAATTGCCCGCATGTGAACTCTCGAGGTTCGCGGTGAGTACGTAAAAGGTCTCCGGCACAAACGCACGAATATCACGTTCGCGTTCCATAAGAATGCGGAGCGCAGGCGATTGCACGCGACCGGCTGAAAGTCCGTAGCGAACCTTTTTCCAAATGATGCCCGAGAGGTCGTAGCCAACGAGTCGGTCGAGCACGCGGCGTGCTTCCTGTGCGGCTTTGAGGTGCATGTCAATCGAACGAGGATGCTTGATGGCTTCTTCGATGGCAGGCTTCGTGATTTCGTTAAAGGTGACGCGCTCCATATTCGGTTGCGCGTCTTTCAAAAGCTCCGCAACGTGCCAGGCGATTGCCTCTCCTTCGCGGTCGGGGTCGGCAGCGAGGACAACCTTGTCAGATTTCTTTGCAAGGGTGCGTAGCTCGCTAATCACTTTTTGCTTGCCGGGAGAAATAATGTAGTTCGGCACAAAGCCCGCAGCAATATCAATGGCGTCTTTCTCAGACTTCGGCAAATCGCGCACATGCCCAATAGATGAGCGGACTTGGTAGCCCGTGCCGAGATACTTCTCAATAGTCTTCGCTTTTGCGGGAGACTCTACAATTACGAGCGTGGTCATTGCACTATATATAGCAGATGCAGAAAGAAACGCAAAGCTCATGAAAAATCGCATAAAAAAGAACCGCCCAAAGTAGGCGGTCCGAGAAGGTGCAGCAATGACTATTTCAGAACGATACGCGTTGATTCCGGGGCCTCACGGCGGGGAATGACGGGTGGTGCGAAGGTGCTCTTCGGGTCAACGAGATGAAGGGTCTTTGCATAGTGTACAAAGACGGGCAGGGCATTGCGCCCGCCTGTTTCCTTTTTACCGAGCGAGAGTTTTGAGCTGTCGTTCACGCGCACGACAACGAGGTAGTCTGCGGTACAGCCGATAAACCAGTTGTCGGTCGATGACGCGTCGGCGTTCGTTGCCGTGCCGGTTTTGCCGCACAGCGCACCCGTGGGGAAGTTGTCCTTCCTGCGGAGAGAATAGGCGGTACCAAGCGGGTCATCGACAACGCCGGCGAGAAGGCGCTGCATGCCCCACGCCACTTCTGGCGCAAGGACACGTTTCGGCGCCCCGCGTTCGAATGCGAACGTGTTGCCTCGCTCATCTTCAAGCGATGCGATGAGCGAAACCTGCGGCGCGATGCCACCGTTCACAAGGGGAAGGGTGGCCTGTGCCATTTCCCAGAGCGTCACCTCTGCCGAACCAATCGCGAGGGTGTAGTTCGGCAAACGCTGCGCACGGTCTTCCGCGGTCTTTCCGGTGGTGTTGTAATGGCGTAGCTCGCTCGTGATGCCAAGGCGCAGCGCCATCGCAACGAGCGATGCCTCGCTCTCCTCCCAATGCGCAAGCTCGACTTCTTCGTCTGAAAGCGCACCAAGTACCCACATCGCTGCTGCGTTCCTTGACTCAGCGAGCGCGAGGGCGCAAGAGATTTCGCCGCGATAGCGCGGGCGAGCCTCGTAGGGATAGTTCTTCACGGTGTGCCTGCGCACGATACGGTTTTTCCATCCGACGATTTTCGGCACCGCAATCGGCGCATCGAGCGCTGTGCAGCCGTCGAGGACGTCAATGGGTACATCGTACTGGGCGACACAGGCGTCACGGTTGTCGACCTCTTCACAAAAACGTTCGCGCGCTTTGAGAATGCCTGCAAGCCGCTTCTCAAGAAATGCCGCGTACAAAATCGGCTTAAACGACGAACCTGCTTGACGGTGCGATTGTGTCACGCCGCTCCACTGGTCACGCTTCGCGTCTTGCCCGGGGACGAGCGCGACGACATTGCCGCTCTTGCTTTCGATCGACATCGCTGCGCAGCGCACCGTCTTTGCACGCTCGGGGTGACGCGTAAGGTAGCTTGCAAGGGCTTTCTCACACGCTTCCGTAAGCGCGCGCTGATGCGGCTCTCGCAGCGTGGTGCGAATTGCGAGTCCTGCTTCCGCAAGACGAATTTTGCCCTGCACACCAAGCTGGCGATTGACCTCAAGCCGCACGAAGGGCTCATGATCCTTACACGCTCGTTTGAAGCGTGCAGGTGTCAGCACTTCGTGTAGTGCCTCTTCGTATGCTTCGTCCGAAAGCATGCCGTGCGCATGCATGCGCGCGAGCACTCTGTCTTTGCGAAGGAGTGCGCGCGCCATGCCTTCTGCGCCGTGCAGCTGGAAGATGTTCGGGTAGTTAATAATCCCGGCAATAAAGGCTGCTTCTGCAGGACGCAGGTCGATGGCGTGTTTGCCAAAATGGCTTTGCGCCGCCGCCTCGACACCGTACGGGCCGCCGAGGTACACAAACTTGAGATACAGTGCAAGAATTTCCTCCTTGGTCAGCGTGTGCTCAATGTGAATGGCAAGCATCATCTCACGTGCTTTGCGCAGATAGCTTTTCTCGGGTGTGAGGTAGAAGTTTTTCGCAAGCTGCATGGTGATGGTAGACGCGCCGGATTCTATGCGTCCGCCAACGGTGTTGCTGACCATTGCACGCATAATCGCGTACGAGTCGACGCCGCCATGTTGGTAGAAGCCCGTGTCTTCCGAAGCGAGCACTGCGTGCACAATCGGCGACTGTGCAAACTCCTTGGTGAACGGCGTCGCGACGCGATACTCGGTTGCAAAGCAGCCGAGCTGATTACCCTCGGCATCGTAGATGCGAGACGGCACAGGCAAGGCGCGCGTGCGCAGTGCGTGCGTATCGACTGCCGTGAGTCCGAGCGAGCGCGAAAGGAGCCCTGTCCGTATGTCAAACGAATAGAGCACCTGTGCGATGCCGGCCGCAGTGGTGCGGTACAAGAGCGCGGTTGTCGCGGGGAAGGCAACGTGCAGTATCAGAACGAGTCCGATACACAGCAGGCTGTTTCTGGTGTAGATGAATGTTCGGCTACGCGCCGGGGTTTGGTTCATGAGTGCCTCCTGAAATATGTGTCAAAGAAAAATGAACGAACAAATTTAGCCTAGCACGTGTCTCTAAAAAAGCAACGGATATGTGATGTGTCAACACCACCTATTCCATTGACGTTTCCCCTTCTTTCCAGTATTCTTGCGTGCATATGCATACATTCATTGAGAAACTGAAGGTCATTGTTCACGACAAGGCACTTCGCAACCGTATCTTTTTTGTCCTCGGTGCTATTGCACTGTTCCGTATCTTCGCGCAGATACCTATTCCAGGCGCGAACCACGCAGCCGTCGCAGAGTTTTTTGCAACCAACCAATTCTTCGGACTCTTCAACGTGTTCTCGGGCGGCGGACTTACCACACTTTCTATTATGATGCTCGGCGTTGGCCCGTACATCACCGCATCAATCATCATGCAGCTCATGACGGTGATTTCGCCAAAGCTCAAAGAAATGCACAGCGAAGAAGGCGAAGCCGGCCGTGCAAAGTTTACGCAATACTCACGCCTCATCGCGCTGCCGCTTGCAACGCTCCAGGGCTTCGGCTTCCTGACACTCTTGAAGTCGCAGGGTGTGCTCCTTATTAGCACGCCGCAGCAGTTCGTGATGAACCTCGTTATTGTTGTTGCGGGCGCAATGCTCCTCTTGTGGATTGGTGAGCTCGTCACAGAGTTTGGTATCGGAAACGGTATCTCAATTATCATTTTCTCAGGTATCGTTGCCTCACTCCCGCAGACATTCACGCAGGTCTTCGCAACCGCAACCAAAGCGCAGATTCCGCTCTACATCGGCTTTGCCCTTATCGCTGCAATGGCAATCTATGCAATTGTCGTTATGACGCAGGCAGAACGCAAGATTCCTACAACGCACGCCCGCCAAGCGACAGCAGGGAATGCGTACGGATCAACAGGCTCGTACATCCCGCTTCGCCTCAATCAGGCTGGCGTGATTCCTATTATCTTTGCGCTTTCACTCCTTACGTTCCCGCAGATTGTCGCGGCAATGCTCGGCTACGTCAGTAAGCCAGAATATCAGGCGATTGCACAGAAGGTGATTGCCTTCCTTGCAGATCAGACCGTCTACGGCGTTCTCTACTTCGTGCTCGTGCTCTTCTTTACCTACTTCTATACGGCAATTACCTTCGAGCCAGAGAAGATGTCGAAGAACCTCCAGCGTTCAGGTGCGTTCATTCCCGGTATTCGCCCCGGAGTTGAAACGACAACCTATCTTGGTACGGTGGTAACACGCCTCACGCTCGTCGGCGCGCTCTTCCTTGCCGCTGTCGCGCTCTTGCCGATTATCCTGCAGTCTGCGACAGGGCTCACCTCAGTCACGATTGGTGGTACCGCCATCCTCATTGCGGTATCGGTCATCATCGACTTCGTCCGCCGTGTCGACGCACAGGTCCTCATGCGTCAGTACTAAAAAAGAATGAACAGAAAAGCGCCAGCAGGCGCTTTTTCATGCTTCGCTTATCCACAGTTGTCTTTTCTTAAAACATGATAGTATGATTGCAGTATGATATTAAATGAGTCAGGGGGTGGCAACGCAGAAGTTGCTGAGGCGAGAGTATCGTCTCGTTATCTTGTATGGGGTGTTTCAAGTATTGCGCTGTTCGTAGTCGTCGGAGGTTTTGTGTATTGGTATATGCAGATGCAGACATCTGTTTCTGAGAGCACGAGCGCAACGCAAACTGTTGGTGTTGTACCGCTGTCTGCGGAGGCAAAGGGCAATCTTGTGACACTCTGGAGCGGCGGTGAACTAGACACCTTTATAGCAACAAGCGAAGAAATTACAAAAAATCAGCCAGGAAACATAGAGGCACGCATCGCCTTGGCGAGCGGACTCACTCAAAAAGGGAGTATATTGTTCAAAGAGCGTGAATATGCAGAGCAGGCTATTGTTGTGTTGCAGGAGGCTCTGTTGCTTGATCCGACAAACAGTGAAGCGCATCGCGTGCTCGGCTATGCATACGAAATCATGCAAGAATACCCAAAGGCTGAAGCTTCGTACAATGAAGCCTTGCGCCTTAATTCAAACAATGCACACGCATACAGCAATCGAGGACACGCATTTGCTTTGCAGGGTAATAATCAAGCGGCCCGTACTGACTACACGAGCGCACTTGCTATTTGGCCAACATTCGACCACGCACTCTTTAACCTTGCTCGCCTCGATATGCTCGATGGTGACCCTGAATCAGCACGAATCCATCTCGACACGTTGCTTGCAAGCAGTACTGATATCACTTGGAAAGCATCAGCGCTACAGGCCTACGGTGCTATCGAGGCTTATACAGGCGATCTACAAAAGGCCGTAGATTACTTTACCGAGGCACTTGCGCTCGACAAGACACTCCCTGAAGCCTGGGCTGGTATCGCTGAAGTAAAGTTCGCCATGCTCTTCGATAACTACACAGAACACCTCTACTTCGAGGTGATTGAGGCGGCGCAGGAGGCAATTAAACTTCACCCTGAGCAGACCAATGTATATATTATACTCAGTGACACACTGTTTGCGGGAGAACAATATGCAGATTCGATGGACATGCTTCTTCTAGCAAAAGAAAATGTAGAGAAAGATATTAGTTTGAGTAGCACCGAGAAGGAAGAAATGCGCACAAGGATTGCAAGTAGAATTACCAATCTCGAAGAAAAGATTGACAAATAGCTGAAAATTATATGACGACAAATAATCTTTACACAGCATTTCGAGGACTTACCCTTACCTGCCTGCTCGGTGTTGTAATGATACTTCCTACGGTAAGCCATGGAAGTCACAATGAGGCGAATGCCATTATAACACTTAGCAACGGGAGAACGTATTCAGTGCATGCTCCAGGATGGACGCGGTTTCCTCGGGCTGCCGTGCTTGAGCAGCTCCGCGGAGAGGCAGCAGCTGGGCTAAGAGGTTCAGTGGCAGGGCGGTATGATGTCATTGGTGGCGCATACAACTTCACGGTTCAATTTTTGTATGGATGTGGCAATCGTCACAGCTTTACAGATATTTCCCCACTCCCACCTACACCCGCACCCACACGACCGCCAACACTCACACTCACTGCAAATCCAACAAATGTAGAATACAACACCGCCACGACACTCACTTGGTCATCAGCAAATACAACGAGCTGTACCGCATCAGATGCATGGTCTGGCGCAAAGTCTGTAAGTGGCTCACAATCAAGTGCTGCGCTTACCGCAGCATCAAACACCTTTACGCTCGTTTGTAATGGTCCTGGCGGGTCTGTTACAAAAAGCGCTGTTGTCACCACGACTCCCGCACCAACGGTTACTCTTACCGCAAGCGTAAATGGTGACGCATACACTGGCGTAAATAGAACTATTGACGCTGGCGACACTGTGCGTGTCAAGTGGGATTCAGACAATGCAGATACCTGTACATCATCTGACTTTGCGACAAGTAATGCAGCAGATGGCGCGGACGTAGATGTTGTTGAGCCAACACTCGGCACAAGTAAAGGCTATTCGGTTACGTGTACAAGAGGTTCACGAACTGCATTCGACACCCTAACGGTTACGAATCGCGGACAAGCGCCAACACTTACCCCAAGCAACTCCGTTGTAAAAGCTGGTGGACGAACAGTCATCGGCTATGATCTCAAGGGAAACGCATCATGTGTACTCAGAAGTACCGACAGTACCGTTAACGGCATTGTTGTTACTCAGAATGGCACAAGGCAAACAGGAGTGCTTACTTCCGCAACAAGATACACTATCGACTGTGGGCTTGGCAAAAGCGCATCGGTGGTTGTAAATATAACCGGAAAAATCCAGGAACAATAGCAGCACAGTATTCGGCTCATCCGAAGATTTTAAAAACAGCTCACACACAGAGCTGTTTTTGGTCATGTCACGCAAGTAGCAAAGAAGGAAGATGGGCATTGCTAGACAGCCTTTTATGTGGTAGTACTACAGGTGATAGTTTTTTCAACTGCTATTTGAAATAGGAGATTTTCATGGACCACAATCCAATCGTGAACCTCACCAAAGCCCAGGTCGAGGCCGCGGCCGAAATCCTCAGTGATTTGACACTCGTGGCCATCGCCGGTGCCTGCGGCGTAGACCTCTCCGAGCCGTTTGACTCGGAAGACGCAATGCGTCGCCTCGTGGATGCCACGACGCTCGGAAAGAATATCCGGGAAGTTGTTTTGATTTTCAATGAGTTCCCCGAAGGCGACAGCACGTACACCGTCGCGGAATCGCTTACCTCGCATTATTTCCGAGACTATGTGAAGGCCAAATATACGTCTGAAACAGAACATAAGGGAGAGCTTCTTCTTGATTTGCTTCGAACTTTCCTCAACCCGGTACCGCTGTATCAGGAGGCATATGAATACATTTTGCATGAGGTGTGTGACCTTGAGGCGAAAGAACAGAGAGTGAAGCTTTTCCGCAGTGCCTATGACATTGCAAAAGATCGGTTTCAGGAAGACCATGAGGTTTGCCTGAAGCTCTTTAATGCAAGCAGGAATCTCGGTGATGTTTTATACAGCCGGAACAAAAATGACTCGGTGCAGTTGAACTTCCTGATGAAGGAAATGCCATTCAGTGCACGGTTTACTGACTTTCGCAATAAGGTTGCATATACGCTTATACCGCTTGCGGAGAAAGAGGGCCAGGCGGGGGTTCTCAGAGAGCTTGTTGCGAGCAGTCATAAGTCGCGGCCCATTAATAGAGAAGCTGCGCTCGCATTCGCTCGGGTCATCTTTAAGCGTCAAGGGATTTGTGGCTTGGTAACGATATATACAAGTTTTCTTTACCATGACACGTCCGAAGAAACATGTGGAGCGATTGTTAGAGAGATGAATCCGCTCATTGATGCGGATATCGAAAAGGCAATTGCCAATGAGCTGGTGGGGTGTCTTTTGGATGTATGGCCGCAGCTGCTTACTTGGGGTGATGGGAAGAAACGGTACCAACGGGTACTCGCCGCACTCCTTGAACACGCGGTGGAAAAAAAGGACATCAGCATACTCAAGGATATGTATGTGACGCTCGCAAAAAATGATGAAGCCTGGGATATCGTGTCGAAAACCCTCATTAATCTTGCGATTGATGTCGGCGATGCTGAAACCCTGAAAATGGTGACGAACACCATGTCGGACGGAGAGCATCGCGACAGAGCAATCCGCGCACGCGTGGCGCTCATTCACACGCAAGGTCTCCTCCCTTGATCTTCTCCACACGAAGCTTGCCGCACGCCCGATTAAGGGCGTGCGGCATTTTTTTTGCATTTTTATCCACTTTGTATTTTCTGCATCCTATCGCATAATAGGCACATGTCAAAACAATACATGTTCACCGCTCTCATTGCTCTCACCTTCATCCTCATCATCAGCCTCGTCCTCCGCTACACCGGAGCAGCCGACGTCTCAACCTCAGCAACAATAACCAACACCGCACCAACCGTTGACACCATTCGCTTCGCAACCACAGCATACGGCACCGACACGCTCACAAGCACAGGAATCCTCCCGAATGTCGGCACAACAAAAACAATCCACATAAACGGAACTATCCACGACAACAACGGAGAGAACGACATTGCGTCGTCAACCATTTCTCTCGTCTTCTTCCGCACCACAAAGACAAATACCTGTACCGGCGACAAAAACGACTGCTACCGTGTCACGGTGTGTGATACAGCCTACAGTGATGGCGACGCAACACAAATCTCATATAGTTGTCCCGTTTCAATTGCCTTCTGGATTGATGCTACCGACACTTCCTCTGCAAGAAGCAGTGACAACTGGACTGCATCGATTTCGGTGAATGACATCGCCGGGGCAACAGGGAACCTTACTGCCACAGCAGAAGTTAATTCACTTCTCGCACTCACACTTCCTGATGCAATTAGTTATGGTACACGTGCTCTTGGCGAGTTGTCATCAGCAACCTCAAACGTCGTGACAACGATTACGCAGCACGGCAACACACGCGCAGACCTTCAGATTTCTGGGGTAAATATGGTTTGCGACGGGCTAGGGGCGCTTCCGGCAAGCGCACAGAAATGGTCGCTCCTCAATGTTGGTTATGCTGACAATGCTGCAGCAGAACTTGCCAGCTCAGCGAATACGGCAAACCGAAATATCTTCATTCGTACGGACGACGCGAATGAGCTTACCGCAAACCTCTACTGGAACATCGCAATTCCTGCAACTGGTGCAAAAGGGAGCTGTGTCGGTTCGAACACACTTGCACTCGTCGCGCAAACCTTCTCGTGTGGGAACGATGCCGTTCTCTATAACGGCGGTCCATATAATGCGGAAGGAACCTCTCGTGACCAAGGCGGCTATTACCGAACGGTGCAGATCGGTACCCAGTGCTGGATGAGGGACAATATGAACGCTGGCACCATGATTACCGGCACGCCCGCAAACAATGCAAGTGTAGAAAAATGGTGCTACAGCAACAGCGCGACAAACTGTAACAGTGATGGCGCATTGTATCACTGGAACGAAGCAATGGGCTACAGCACTACGGAAGGTGCACAGGGTATCTGTCCGTCGGGTTGGCATATGCCAACCGATGCCGAATATAAAACACTTGAAATATTTCTTGGTATGACGCAGGTACAGGCCGACGCGACAGGAACTCGTGGGACGAGTCAAGGAACAAAGCTCCTCGAAGGAGGCTCAGCGCTCTTTGACGCTATTCTTATGGGTTTCCGCAGTCCCGCAGCAGCTTTCTCTGAACACGGAACTCGCACATTGCTCTGGTCGTCATCAAGAAACGGTAGTGATCCGTGGCGACGAAGCTTGAATGCCGGCGTTGCAGAAGTTACCCGCGCAACAAATCAGGTGGCGTACGGATTCTCGGTACGTTGTATGAAGAATTAGTCTCGCAGCTCACGCATTCCTTGCGTAAACATATAAAAAATAGCTCGTTGAGAGCTGTTTTTTGTGCACAACACTCAACCGCATGGGGGAAAGAAAGGGCTTGTATTTTGGTCGTTTTTGTGGTACTTTGTGCGGGTTCTGACCTTGCTGGCTGCCCGTTAGGGTGAGCAGCATCGCTCTCATATTTTAATATACAACTTAGGAGATTGCGTTGAACTGCAATGGTGCCGTTAACATCATTCAAATTTTTTATCATTCGACATCGTTCAAAAATTACTTTTGAACGATGTCCTAAATCACGTTATGTCACGTTCAGCATACAAAGGACCATACGTCGATGAGAAGCTCATGCAAAAAATTGAGGGTAAGAAGGGGGATCAAACTCCGACTATCCGCACATGGGCTCGCGCATCGATGATCGCGCCGGAAATGGTGGGCTTCACTTTTGGAGTCCACAACGGAAAAACACATCTCGATGTGTTTGTGACCGAAGACATGGTTGGGCACCGCCTCGGCGAGTTTGCGCCAACCAAGAAATTTATTCGCCACGGAGGTAAGATGCAGAAGGATATCGACGCTCGTAAGAAGGAGTCGGAAGTCGCTGCAGCCAAAGCCGCTAAAACATCTGGGAAATAGATTTAGATTGGGGGAACGTCCAAAATTGGCGCATTTGCACCCGCTTCACAGATTTCCATCCTCACCGTACGTTAGGTACGGCTCCGGTGAAAATCTGCTCCAGCAGGCGCAACTGCACTCAATTTAGAACGTTCGTTCCACTCAATTCTCATCTAATTTCAATATATAAAAGATATGAAAGCGTTTTTGAAAAATTACCGCCAGTCACCACGTAAGACACGTCTCATTGCAGACCTCGTTCGTGGCAAGACAGTAGCGAAGGCACTTGCGACGCTTCAGTTTACTGAAAAGCGCGCAGCAGAGCAGTTCACGAAACTCGTCAATTCAGCCGTTGCAAATGCAAAGGCGCAGGGAATCGACGACGCTCGTCTTTTTATCAAGAAGGTGACCGTCGACAAGGGTCTCGTCATGAAGCGCTACATGCCAGTGGCACGCGGTTCATCACATCCTATCAATCGTCGCTCATCGCACATCGCGATTGAACTCGAAGTCAAGTAAGTATGACACACATTGCACATCCGTTCGGGCAGCGCCTCGGTATCATCCGTGATTGGAAGAACCGCTGGATCGCAACACGCCCAGCGCTCGCACGTGAGTACATTCGTACTGACGTCGCCGTCCGCAAGCTTCTCGACGCAGAACTTAAGGGCAAAGGCATTGCGTCGATTGCTATCGACCGCAACGAAAAAGAGTACAAAATCACCGTGCACTCAGCACGTCCAGGACTCATCATCGGCCGTTCAGGCGATGGGGTAGCCGTGATTACGAAGAAGATTGACATGCTCATGCGTACGCTCAAGCTTACGCACAAGCCAGTCATCAAGCTCGATATCGAAGAAGTTCGCTCACCAGAATCACAGGCAGCTATCGTTGCTGAAGGTGTGGTAGAAGCACTCGAAAAGCGTATGGCATTCCGCCGCGTCCTTAAGATGGCTGTTGAGAAATCAATGCAGACACAGGGCGTGAAGGGTATCCGTGTTGCTGTCTCAGGTCGCCTCGGCGGCGCTGAAATGGCGCGTTACGAAGAGCTCAAGCGTGGACGTATTCCACTTCAGACACTTCGCGCAGATATCGATTTTGCAATCGCTCGCGCGAATCTTCCGTACGGTGTTATTGGTGTAAAGGTTTGGATCTATCGAGGTGACATCTTCGAAGACCGTAAAAAGGCCGCATAACCCAATTACAACATGTTATTTCCAAAGAAAGTAGCGCACCGCAAGTCACAGACTGGGCGCAAATCAGAGAAGCGACGTATGCGTCCCGACACTCGTGGTATCACGGTTGCATTCGGCGCATTTGGCCTTCGCGCAATTACCGACTCTCGCGTTCGTTCAAACCAGATCGAAGCAGCGCGTCGTGTGATTCAGCGCACCATCGGCAAGACAGGGCAGGTGTGGATTCGTATCTTCCCCGACAAGCCAATTACTAGAAAAGCAGCGGAAGTACCGATGGGTAGCGGCAAGGGAGACCTCGACCACTACGTATTCGAAGTACGTCCGGGACGCGTCCTCTTCGAAGTTGACGGCGTACCGGAAGACATCGCGCGCAAAGCACTTCGCAAGGCGGTAGCAAAGCTCCCGGTTAAGGCAAAGGTGGTGAGCCGCGAAGAAGCAGCATAATCGTTTGCATCATGAAAACAAAATCTCTTAAAGCAGATATTGCAAAGAAGGATGAGAACGCTCTTATTGACTTCATCCGCTCTGAGCGCGAAACACTTCGCACTGCACGCTTCGGCACTGCAGGTACCAAGATTGCACCAAGCCATGTTCGCAAGAACATCGCTCGCGCACTCACTGCTCGTAAGGCTAAGACTGCATAAGTATGACAGAAGTAGTATCAAACGGACGCGTACTCCGTGGAAAAGTTGTTTCCTCAAAAATGCAAGACACCATCACGGTGGCCGTCGAGCGTTACGTGAAGCACCCAAAGTACCAAAAGTTCCAGAAGCTCACCAAGAAGTTTCTTGTACACGATAAGGGTAACACCGCCAAGGTTGGCGATGTGGTCGAAATCAGCGAGTGCCGCCCACTCTCGCGCCACAAGCACTTTACCCTCGTAACTAAGTAGTCGTATGATTCAAGATCGTTCAATCGTCCAGATCGCCGACAACTCAGGAGGTAAGGTCGGTCGCGTCTTCAAGGTCCTTGGTGGATCAAAGAAGCGCTACGCAGGACTCGGCGACATCGTCGTACTCTCTATCCAGACAGCTGAACCTCGCAAGATGGTGAAGAAGAAGGATGTTGTGTACGGCATGGTCGTTCGCACCAAAAACAAGACACGTCGTGCAGATGGCTCGTACATCTCGTTCGACGACAATGCGGTGGTGCTCGTCGAAAAGGATCGCAAGAAGAAGAAGGAGCCTCGCGCAAACCGCATCTTCGGTCCAATCCCACGCGAAATCGCAGAAACTGGTTTCCAGAAAATTATTTCCCTCGCACCCGAGGTTGTATAACACAATCTTTATAATCTTATGAAAATTAAAACAGGAGATACAGTTCTTATTAGAACTGGAAAGGATGCAGGGAAGCAGGGAACGGTCACTCGTGCCCTCCCGAAGCTCGACAAGGTTCTTGTCGAAGGCATCAACGTCGTCAAGAAGCACGTGAAGCCACGTGGTCAGAAGGGTACAACCGTTGAGGTTTCTCTTCCGCTCCATGTGTCGAACGTTGCGCTTGTCGACGGCAAGAAAGTCGGCCGTGTCGCATATGTGACAAAGGGCGACAAAAAGGAGCGTGTTATTAAGGGCAAGCTCGCTAAGTAAATCAAACTATGATGAAAGAAACACTCGCATCTACGTTTGATGCACTTAAGGGACAGTTTGGCTACACCTCAAAGATGCAGGCACCTCGTATCACGAAGGTTGTCGTATCGATGGGTGTTGGTAAGATTAGCGACAAGGCACGCCTCACGTTCATTCGTGGACGCCTCGCAAATATCACCGGTCAAAAGGTTGCTGACCGCAAGGCGAAGAAGTCAGTTGCGTCGTTCAAGGTTCGTGAAGGAGACCTCTCAGGTTTCCAGGCAACCCTCCGCGGCGACCGCAAGAACGACTTCCTCGACAAGCTCGTGCATGTAGCATTCCCGTCAACACGCGACTTCCGTGGTCTCAAGACTTCGTCAGTCGACGCGATGGGTAACTACTCAATCGGCATCCCCGAACACACCATCTTCCCTGAATGTCAGGACGATGAAATCAAGGACATTTTCCCGTTCGCGATTACCATCGTCACGACTGCAAAAACAAAGGAAGAAACCCTAGCCCTCCTCCGCCACATCGGCATGCCACTTCAAAAAGAAGTTGCGTAAAGATTAGCGAAGAAGTAAAAGGAAAACAAAATACACTACTACCATTAATGGTAGTAGTGTATTTTGCTATGTCTTCAGAATTCTTACTGTTATACAGCCGCTAGTTTCTAACGATCCTTGATTTAAACCACTGCTCTTGGAAATTGGTAGCTTCTCGTATCTCAGCATCCGTTAACTCTACTCCTTTTGGTACTATAATCAATTTGTCATCGTCGTCATTTTCGCGATGAATGATGGCAATACATACGCCTTCAGCTTCTTGTAGCGGTTCGGTAACACCAAGATAATATACATCTAGATCATCACCATCTGGAGCCTTTACTCCAGGTACGTACCCGTAATTCGCTTCATATACCCAGCCATGTTTTGGATGAGTGGAACCCAGAGGACGGTCAAAAGCAACCTTAACTTCCTTGCCAAGGTATTCCATGGCAATTTCAAGCGATTTTGATACAGAGGTTTCAACTTTTTCTTGTGGTCTAAATTTTTCCATAGGTTCATTATATATATTATTGCAGCAAAATCTAGAACTATAACATTTTGCTTGACTTTGGTGGTGTTCTCTGTATAATCACTCTCACAAAGCGCCGAAAGGCTCCGAGAAAAACCCGCATATGCGGGTTTTTCGATGCCTACTTGAGAAATGATTGCAGTTTTCGCTTTATGTCGCTCAGAATGCTCATAGATATTTCATACATATTTCTTTCAAGGCGTTTCACACTCACTAGTCGCATCTGAGCAAGAATTGCAGAAACATGTAGCCCATTCGGGTCGGTGAAATTAAAATAGAAGTCAATATCTTTTTGCTTTGTAGAAAGAGGAACTACCCAAAACATATGGTTGTTAAACTTCTTAATAACTAAAAGCGGACGAGAGAAATGTTGTCCTGAGCCGTTTTGTTCATACCCAATATTCTGACCAAGACTACTCATCCATACCTCACCTTCCTTCGGAAATTTAGATGGAGGTACAGTGCTTTCATCCAGCAACTTTTTAAGCTCATTCCAAATATCGAATATTTTCATAATAACGAGTATATCACATGATGTAGATAACAAAGAGGTTAGTTGTATTCTTCAAGGTTCGTGAAGGAGACCTCTTAGGTTTCCAGGCAACGCTCCGCGGTGACCGCAAGAACGACTTCCTCGACAAGCTCGTGCATGTAGCATTCCCATCAACTCGCGACTTCCGTGGTCTCAAGACTACGTCAGTCGACGCGATGGGTAACTACTCAATCGGTATCCCAGAACATACCATCTTCCCAGAATGTTACGAGGAGGTGAATTGTCACATCGTGACAAGAGAGACTGCCCTGGGGTATGATGAGATCAAGGATATTTTCCCATTCTCAATCACTATCGTAACAACTGCGAAGAACAAAGCTGAAACCCTAGCCCTCCTCCGCCACATCGGCATGCCACTTCAGAAAGAAGTTGCGTAACCGTAGTCACGAAGAGTAAAAGGAAAAACACCCGAAGCAAGCAATTGCCCCGGGTGTTTATAAGTGATGTATCTGAGCTATGTTCCTATCGGACGCAGAGGTTTTGAGTGATTTTCTTTTATCTTTCTATCTAACTCCTCCCTGGACTTTTCGAGGTTACACTTTTCAATCCTTGACTTCCAAAGATTGTAGAGTGCAATTGTGTTTGAATAATAGTCATGCTCCTTTCTCTTGTCAGATCTCTCAAATGCATAGTAAAGCCAACGATCTTCAATACTGGTGCAGAAACTATTCCCAGTGCAAGAAAATGCTGTTTCTTCATCGGCTACGCCAGCAATGAATGGAGTAGCAAATACCTCAAGAATATTTGCCCCATCTAAGTTATAGCGAGATAGAACGTTATGCTCAGTGTGTACATTCACATATTGTTCTCCAGCACGTTTAAGAATATCAGGATATATTTTTTCCGATAATTCATTCTTCGTAAACCTAATGAGTCGTACTGGCAATGGTGTTAGTTCAATACCCTTGCTGCTCATGTAATCGTATGATCTTGTTGCCGCTGGGATATAATCGGTTAAAAAATACTTAGTCATGTCGGATGCCAATTTAACTGAATCTCGTTTGGAATTAAGTTTAAAGATTCGCCAGGTGAAGTATATTCCAATGAGGGCAATGAGAGTGGCAATCATTGTGCCGATTTCTGCATATGCTGCAAATTCTTGTAGTGTGGTAGTTCCCATAGAATTTAATGTTGGATTTTAGATTATATCCATATTCTACCATCATGAAAATATAATACAAGATTGTATGTATGGTACATGGAATACTTTTCCTGCTTTCACGCTGGTTCCCTCCTGGATGACAAAAATTGTGTAAGGTGTCATAAATTGATTGAAGGTTAAAATCGATTTTAACCATTACATAATTCAAACTTATGTTCCCCCATTTTGTCATCCAGGAGGGATCCAGCGCTAGGGGGGTGTGCACAATAAATCCCGTGATACGTAATGTGTCGCGGGATTTTCTATATCTAAAAATCATCCATGTGGGCGTAGTCGGCATTGGGGTCTCCGGTTGCTGAATTTTGATGACCTTGGTCGATGTTGAGGAAGCGGACGTGGGCGCCGTCGAAGAAAAGTTCGCAGGAGCCGACGGCGCCGTGGCGGTGCTTTTCGACGAGGATTTCGGCGATATTCGGGCGCTCAGCGGGTTTGTCTCTGTTCATCTTGTCCTCACGATGAATGAACATTACAACGTCGGCGTCCTGCTCGATGGAACCCGAGTCGCGAAGGTCGGAAAGTTTTGGCTTGCCACCGCGTTGTTCGACGGCACGCGAAAGCTGTGAAAGTGCGATAATCGGCACCTTAAGTTCACGTGCGAGGATTTTGAGCGAGCGAGAAATTTCGGTCACCTGCTGCACCATGGAATCGGAGGCTTTTGTTGCGACAGGTGACATGAGCTGGAGGTAGTCGACGACGAGCAAATCGAGCCCGAATTCATTTTTGAGGCGACGCGCTGATGAGCGCATTTTCAAAATGTTGGTACCTGGCTGGTCGTCGATATGGATTGAGGCTTCGGCAAGGCGTCCGATTGCTTCCTGCACGGCAGCGTATTCGTCATCGTTTGAGAGCTTGCCGGTGCGGAGTTTCCATGAGTCAACACCTGATTCCGATGCAAGCATACGCTCGCCAAGCTGCGCTGCGGACATTTCGAGCGAGAAAATACCCACATGTTTCTTTCCGTGCACGGCCGCATTGCGGGCGACGTCCATGGCGAAGGTTGTCTTTCCCATGGCAGGACGCGCAGCGAGAATGATAAGGTCAGACGGTTGGAAGCCGGCAAGGAGGGCATCGAGTGCGGTAAAGCCAGAGGGAACACCGCGGAGTTGCGCGCCGCCGGACGCGTTGAGTTCTTCGAATTTATTCCACACTTCAACAAGCGTTGAGTTCATCGTTTGAAACTTTGCCTGTGTTGGTGCGTTCGTTACTTCAAAAATGGACTTCTCGGCATGGTCCATAGCGTACTCGACGTTCTCGGGGTCTTGATAGCCGAGGTCGGCGATACTGTGTGCTGCGCGAATAAGTCCGCGGAGAATTGCTTTGTCGGAGACAAGCTGCGCGTAGTAGAGCGCATTTGCTGCGGCAGGCACGGCAGAGGTGAGGTCGGCGATGTAGTTGACGCCGCCGACGCGTTCGAGCTGACCGTTCGTTTTGAGTTTTGCGGTAATAGCAACGGTGTCGATAGGGTCGCCTTTCATAAAGACTTCCATGATGGCGCGGAAAATCTCACGATGCTTGTCGGCGTAGAAGCTCTCAGGCTTTATGTTTGCAGAGACATCATGAATAGACTCCGGCGTCAGCAAAATAGCACCCAAAAGCGCGCGCTCTGCATCGAGGTTGCTCGGTGACCTTCGGAGTTGTGCGCCCCCTTCATCCATAGATGGTGTCTCAAAATCTGGCATCCCGCAAAGTATACCACGCAGGAAACCCCGCAGGGAGTTTGACACCTGTGCATTGTGTGGACAAAGTGTGCATAGCGAGAATTCCCCACACGGTTTTCTCGACTGTGCAGTATACTGCACGAATGAATGACAAGATTACCTGTACGCCGCCTGAGGCGCATCGCATAACCACCGACCTTTTCGCAAACGACAAAAATATCGACCAATCATGGCGTGTATTCACCATTCTTTCTGAGTTTGTCCAGGGGTTTGACATGCTCCGTAAGTACGGCAGCGCTGTGACGTTTATGGGGAGTGCCCGCACGCTTCCGTCGGACCCGTATCATCAAGCAGCAACCGAACTTGCCTGCATGCTTGCCGGGGAAGGCGTCACTATTGTGACAGGTGGCGGCGAAGGTATTATGGGTGCGGCAAACTTTGGTGCGTATCGCGCGGGAGGGAAGTCAATTGGCTTCAACATTAAACTGCCAATGGAGCAGAAGCTAAATCCGTACGTCACTGAATCAAAAACATTTCACTATTTCTTTTCACGCAAAGTAATGCTTGCCTATGCAAGTGAAGTGTACGTCTTTTTCCCCGGCGGTTATGGCACCTTCGACGAGCTCCTTGAAGTGCTCACGCTGGTGCAAACACGCAAAATTGAGCGCGTGCCGATTGTGCTCTACGGTGCGGAATACTGGAATCCTCTTGTTGATATTTTCAAGAATGTCCTTGCAAAGCGTGGTTTTATCAACAAAGAAGACCTCGATCTCTTTGTAGTGCGGGACACCGTGGACGATGCCTTCGCCTATATTGCCGACAGTATCAATAATCGTGCAAAAAAGCGCTCTCGATCTGAAAATGAAATGCCGGCACATCAGCCATCTTAATATAACGCATGCCTGAAATCTCACCCGACACCAAAGAATTCTACACGCCAACACCTTTGCGGTGGTGGGCGTTTGTGCGGCAACTTGCGTATGTGATTGCCATGTTTACGCTCCTGAGTGGCGCACTCTATTTCGGCTATCGCACCTTTTTCTACACGGCACCAACCTGTTTTGACGGCATGCAAAATGGTGAAGAAGCGGGTGTCGACTGCGATGGCTCCTGTGAAAAAATATGTATCGCGCAGATTGCACAGCCATCAATCGAATGGGCAAAGGCATTTAAGGTGCAAGACGGGCTCTATCACGCCGTTGCATTAATCGCAAACACCAACAGAGTGGCAGGCACCCGCGAGCTCGCGTATACCCTTACTGTGGAAGACGAAGCAGGAGTTATTGCAGAGCGGAAAGGTACCATGACGCTCCCGCCTGATGGGCAATACCCAATCTTTGAAGGGCGCATTGCGACAGGAGCACGCACACCAACATCGGTGCGCGTGAGCTTTGACCACGCGCTCTCCTACTGGAGCATGCTGCCATGGAGCCGCACCGACTACACAGTGCTGAGTCGTACGATTACCGGCGCCGGCTCGATTGCCCCAAAACTCACCGCAAGCATACAGAGTAATCTCTATACCGAGACAAAAGACCTCCGCGTGGTTGCGGTCGCCTACGACAGCATGCGCACCCCGCTCGTCGCGTCGCAAACCATATTGCCAAGCCTTCCTGCACAAGCGAAAACTGATGCAATCTTTACCTGGTCCGCACCAATCGCCGGGACGCTTCGCTCGTGTCAAATTCCGTCCGACCTCGTGCTTATGCTCGACCGTTCTGGCTCAATGGCAGCCGACGGCGGCACACCGCCTGAGCCGCTCGAAAGCGCAAAAAACTCCGCAGCGACCTTCATAGAAACGCTCAGCGCAATCGACCGTGCAGCGCTCGTTTCGTATGCGACAACACCAAGTCTTGGCGGGAAACTTACGGCAAACCACGCCGATACTCGTGCCGAGATTATGAACATTGCGCTCGGCAAAGACGGCGTGCAGTACACCGACCTCGCCGCAGCAATTCGCGAAGCAGCGCGTATCTTGGAAGATGGCAAGAATCCCGATGCGCGTCAAGTCATTGCGCTTCTCACCGACGGCGATATTACTCGCCCACTCAATCCCGCAGGGAAGCGCGATGTGCCCTATGCAGAGGCGCAGGCTGTCGCCGCAGCCGATGAGGTAAAACGCGACGGCATTGCCCTCTACACCATCGGCTTCGGCAAAGTGTACGAAGGCGAGTCGTCAGAAGTTGCCCGCAACCGGCAGCTCATCACCTCACTCGCAACCTCACCCGCACACAGTTTCTTCGCACCAACAAGCGCCAATCTCGCCAGCGTCTACAAAGAAATCTCCGAAGGCATTTGCGAAGATGGCCCGGCTATTATCGACATTTTCATAGTCCCGCAATAACTTCTTCCAAAACGGGTGCACTTGTACAGGCTTCAGTCGCCCGCTCCTCCACGGTATAAAAATACCGCTCCGTCACTTACTCCCTCCAGCCAGCACAATTGCATCCCGTTTTGAAAGAAGTTATGTGTTTTGCTCATGGTGCCGCCATTTACAAACTACTATACATGTGGTAGTTTTTGTGAGTTGTTCCTTCGTTCGTTACCTGTCTGTACACTGCAGAAAAAGGAGTTCACATGCTCGACAAACATGAGATGGCTATCCGTAGCGTTTATTACGCTGATATCTTTGGTGGGGAAAAAATTACGAGAAGTCCTTTTCCGGAGCATCTCTGGCCAGTAATGAGTTACCCTGAGAAAATCAAAGGTCTCACTGACCGTGGCTTCAAGGATCCTCACAAGATGATTGCTTCGTTCCCCTCGATTCTTGGTTTAGCCCTCGAAAACATCGATGCAAAAATCAAAGGTCTCACTGACCGTGGCTTCAAGAATCCGAAGGGGATAATTACCAAGCACTCCCCGATTCTTGGTTTTGCCATCGAAAACATCGATGCAAAAATTAGTGGACTCATCGCTCGCGGCTTCAAGGATCCTCACAAGATGATTGCTTCGTTCCCCCCGATTCTTGGTTTAGCCTTCGAAAACATCGATGCAAAAATCAAAGGTCTCACTGACCGTGGCTTGAAGGATGTTCAGGAAAAGGTTGTTTTATCACCCCAGATTCTCAGTTACTCCTTCGAAAACATCGATAGAAAAATGAGGCTTTGCCGTAGGCTTGGCGGGAATTATCAGGACTTTCTTGATTACGGGATAATTTTTGCAGGTATGTCGCCGAAGAATTACATTCCAATTCTTCGGAAATGCAGAGAACTTGAGTTCAGCCCATCTCCTAAAAATGTCTTCAAGATATACAGGGCGAAAAGTTTTTGAGTATCGCGCGTCACTCGCGCTCTGCACTACCGTACCTCGCGTCGCCGCGGGGTATTTTTTTGCTATTTGCATTTTGGAATTAGTGGTATACTGCTTCTATGAGCGAAACGTTGCAGGCAAATATTTTCTTTCTTATTACCTCGATTGCGGTGGGTGTGGGGACGTTGTTCGTATGTGCGATATTGTACTATGTGGTGCGTATTGTGCGTCGCATCGACAACATTACTCGCCGTATTGATGAACGGAGCGAAGAAATCGCTAGCGACATGGCGCGCGCTCGTGCGTACGTTGTGCAGGGCAAACTTTTGCGCGCCTTCGGTACTATGCTCGGAAGAATATTTCGTGCGTCACCTCGCCGCTCCTCGCGTCCTGTAGACGAAGAGGAGGAAACACTATAAGTATAAGTAACGAGTAACATGGCAACAAAAAAGGTAGCAGCTTCAAAAGAAAAAGGACTCTCAAAGGGTGAGAAGGTTGGTCTCGGTGTGGCACTTACCGCAGCTGCGGTGGGTGCTATCGGCGCGTACTTCCTTGCGGGCAGTAAAGACGCCGCAAAGAATCGCAAAATGGTAAAGAGCTGGATGCTCAAAGCAAAGGCCGAAGTGCTTGAAGGGCTTGAGCAGGCTAAAAAAATGAGCTCGGAGGAGTATGCACAGCTTCTTGATCAGGTATCTGCGGTGTATGCTTCTGCACAGAATGTTTCGAAGAAAGACATTGCTGAGTTTAAAGATGAAATGTCACAGCACTGGAAGAAGCTCGAACGAACGGGGAAGAAAGCAGTAAAGAAAGTTATTGCACCAAAAGAGTAAAACTATTAAAAAACCGCATGTGCGGTTTTTCTATGTTTAAGTAAGCGAGCAGTTGTCGCCTTTGTGCAGATGCATAAAGCGCTGCGTGTACATAATGGCGAAGGTACCAATAACGATGGTCATCGAGAACGCGAGCACAAGATTCGTGAAGAAATTGATGCCAAGCGCGGGAAGGATGAAGAGGGCGAGAGCGAATCCCGTGATATACACGAGAAATGATTTTGCAAATATCTTTAACATAACGCAACATGCATCGTTCTTTTCTTCTCGAATTCTTCGATAGTAGGTAAAAATCGTAGCTGCGACGACACTTGCAAAGTATATATTAAGAAGGAATGCGTACGGTCCAAATACGAGTTCGACATACCCGTCAGCAGTAGGTATGATTGCTTCGTACATGACGCCAGGCGTCGCAATAGATATTCCCATCAGGACCGCTACTGCAAGTAGTACGACATGTAGTTTTGAGAACTGCCTATTTGGCACAAGGAGCGCCACAAGGAGGTAACTCATAACTACGAATACCGCGAGAAATGCAGCACCGTATGAAATAATAGGGATTGGCAGTATAAGCTCAATACTTGCCATGAGTATAAAGACGGTTGTACAAAACGATGAAAAAAGTATAGCGAGCGTACCTGTCTTGTGTCTAGGACGCATGAGGAGATATACTAAAAAGCATACATTCACCACAAGCGCTATGCCAAGCGCCAAGGCGTTGATTAAAAAAAGAGGTTCCCACATAGAATAAATATATAAAATTACTTCTTATGTATCATGCCATGACTTTACCGAAAAACAGATTCAGACTGTGTGGATAACTACGTTGTGTGGTATAACCATGGTGCAAGATCCTTTGCTCATTCACATTCCTACCTGGAGAAAAAGATGCATATACGACCCGCAGCACTGTCTGACCTCGATGCCGTCATGGCTGTCGAAAAAGCAACCTTCGGAGAAGGTATTGCTCCTGAAGCAATGGCGACACGTGCGCAAATGCGTTCACGTATCGAGCTCTTTGCGCGAGAAAAATTTCCGGAAGGATTTTTGCTCGCAGAGCACGAGGGGGTGATTGTTGGTTACATGATCATGTTTCCTACCGCACTCACACCTGAAGAGTGTGCGTCCTGGGATATGGCGACTGACTGTGGAAATCTTGCGGGGACATTTGATATGACCGCGCAAAATATGTTCATGGTGTCATTTGCGGTTGTCTACAGCGCACCAGATAACACGTCGGCACTTCTTGCACTCACGTCACAAGTCATTCGACTTGACCGACTTCGCAAATATGGCTACACGCAGGATTGCTGTATGTTTTGCTCGCGCATGCCCGGCTTTGCAAAAGCTCACAAAAAAACACGTATCTCTGCTGAAAAGTATTGGCGTTTGGAGGACCCGCAGGGCGCACCTCGCGATGCGGCTCTGTATCAATACCATCGCATGACCGCGGAGAAACCATTCAAGATCATGCTTGATGGGTATCAGCCCGATGTGCTTTCTGGTGGACACGGCGTTTTGTTTGCGTTGAGAAATCCAGTCCTGAACATTTGCACGCTCGCAACCCTCATTGCAAATAAGTAATTTTCATCGACACACTGGAGTACTGCATGAATCCCAAAATTGACCTCCTTTACGGCAGTGACCGCCGGTGGTATGACGAGCGCGGACAAAAGTTCGTGCGCTTCACCACACTCTACTTGCCGTACGGCGATGCTCGGGGCGGTTGCCCCGATTGGCGGGGCAAATGGAAAGGTGGCGATATCACCAAAATGCCCTGCGTCTTTTGTGCTTTGCCGAATGCGGTCAAGGCGTATCAAGACACCTTCTACAGCGGCGCTTCGGTGCCGCACGCGGACATGCTCACGGCGCTTGACGCGAACATTGAAAAGGCGCGCCGTACCGGGCCGCTCCATACGCTTGCGATTTTCAATGGAGGAAGCTTTCTTGCTATGGACGGAGCATTTCAACAGCAGGTTGCGGCGCAGGCAGCGCTCTCGGGCGCGCGTCGACTTGTGATTGAGTCACGCGCCGAGCTCGTGACGAGTGAGGCAATTGCGCGCCTCAAATCCGAACTTGCATTGCATGACGTGAAGCTCACGGTGCGTATCGGGGTCGAAACCCAAGACGACAAAATCCGTATGCAAGTGCTCCGCAAAGGGCACGCACGCAAAGCGCTGAGGGAAGCAGTGCACATTTTGCACTCGTATGGCGTGACCGTTGGCGGCTACGCACTCGTGCGCCCGGCGCCACTTGCGTGGATCCAGCGGGTGCATCCTCACGTGCAGGACTATGACACGTTTTCGCAAGAAGAGGCGGTTGCAACCATTGACGCAATTCTCGGAGAGTTCGGCATGGACGAAGTCTATTTTTGCAGCACGTGTGTTGCGCCGGATACCTTGCTCGAACAGCTGTGGCTGCAGGGTGACTACGAGCCTGCATCGCTTTCGCTCGTTGCAAGCGTGCTTGCCGAGGCGCTCACGAAGCACGACAAGCCGATTCATCTCTTGCCGTTTCGTGATGAGCCGGCGTTCGTCGCGGTGTCGTCGAACCACGAGAAGCGCGGCGTGCATCAGGATGAAGCTGCGCTTCACCCGCATGACGTGCTCTTCCGCAACCTTCTTGATGGCTATCGCGAAGCAATGCATCGTCAGATGTTTCTGTATGGATACGCCACGCTGCAGAGCCAGGTGAATGATTGTTCTTTCTGTCGGTTTCCGACATAGCATGAAGCGCGTTGCGCAGACATGCAAAAGCCCCGCGGTGCGGGGCTTTTTTATGTGCCTGAGGGGTTTCCTCTTGGACACGGATGAGGTTACTTTGTTGTCGGAGTAAACGCAAGTGTCATGCGGTGTTCCTTTGGTACAAAGAGAGTGATCTCAAACTGTGCTGATGCGCCAAGCGGAAGTGCTGCGCGGAGCGCCTCTTCAGAAGCGAATTCAGAAACATGGACGAGTCCTGCGATGCCTTCCTCGATAGAAACGAGTGCGCCGTGGGTGTTGTGCTTAATGACAACGCCGCTGACTTTGTCGCCCTTCTTGTACTTAGCTGCAACGAGTGTCCAAGGATTCTGCTGGAGCTGCTTAATCGAGAGAGAGATTTTGTTGTTCTTCACATCGATAACCTTTACGCGGATGACATCGCCAACCTTGTAACGTGAACGGGTGTCGTCAACGAGTCCCCAGTCGATTTCTGAAATGTGAACAAGACCTTCAATACCTTCTTCAAGCTTGACGAAGATACCGAAGTCGACAACGCCCGTTACTTCGCCGGTGTGGACATCTCCCACGGCGTAAGTGCCGGTACGTACTGCTGCGTCGCCCTTCTTGGTGCGCTTTTCAGAGAAGATAAGCTTCTGTTCCTTTGCGTCTGCGGTAATCGCAACCACTGAGATGAACTGGCCAGCGAGGTGCTTGAGCTCTGAGAAGATTTTCTCTTTGTCGCCGTCCTGGACACGTGGGTAGTGTTCGTGGGAGAGCTGTGATGCTGGGAGGAAGCCGGTAATGCCTTGCCATTCGAGGATGAGTCCGCCCTTGTTGGCGTCCTTGACTTCGAGGCTGAGCACTGAGCCTTCCTTCACGAGACGTTCTGCCTCGGTCCAGATAAGCGCCTGACGAGCTTCCTTGAGGGAAAGTTCGATGTAGCCATCTTCATGTTCGCCGATTGCGACAACCTTTGCGGAGATAACATCGCCGACTGATGCCTTGCGGAGCACATCGCGCGCATTCATGAACTCACGTCCATAGATGATACCCGTACCAAAGGGTACGAGGTCGATGTAGACTGCTGAACGTCCAATCGCGGTGATGGTACCTTCAACAACATCGTCAACCTGCGGCGTAGCGCCAATAGTATCAGCAAGCGTTTCCATGAGTGTTGCGGGTGCAGCCACTTCAGGAGCTTCTTCGTCTGACGCACGGAAGACTGACTTCATGCGAGTAATAAGTGAAACTTTTTCTGTCATAAAAAGAGAGGGAATTGTGTCTTCTGCGCTCTGCCACCGCACGCAGAAGGATTAAGCAATTCACCGTAATAAATAAACCATTTCATTAAAAAAATAGTAGCCGCACTCTACCATTCTCGGTGCATGAAGTCAACGTGCGCGGGAGCGATTACACGCCCTCGGTATGCTTGGTGGCGCGGCGCTTTTCTAGCTCGCTTTTATGCATGACTTCTTCGGCAACGTCGACAAAAAGCATGCCGTCGAGGTGGTCACATTCGTGTTGGAAAATCTGGGCGAGCAGGCCTCCTGCGCCACGTTCAAAAAGCTTGCCGTGTTCGTCGTACGCGCGGATAGTGCAGTTCTTTGCACGCGAGACGATACCGTAGTGGTCGGGCACGGAAAGGCAGCCCTCGCCAACTTCTTCGCGCTTGCCTGAGGCTTTCACAATCTTTGGATTAACCGCAACCATAAAGGGAAGCACCGGCTCCTCTTTTCGCTTGACTGCCTCGGCATCTTCCACAAGGAAAATCCGTAGCGGTACGCCAATTTGCGGCGCTGCAATCGCCACCCCCACAAACCCCTTGGCAGAGTAATCAATCAGCGCCTGGCGCATATCTTTAATAACCTTCTGGACCTTCGCAGAAGTAATTTCCTCGACCGGCACTTCCTCACATATAGTGTGCAGCGCCGCGTGGTCCTGTGGCACGAGTTTCGTCATATGTCAACAAAGTACCACATTCTATACTTTGTTGCAATGAGTATAGAGACAAAAAAAGACGGAGCGCGATGCTCCGTCGGAATGAGGCTCATGCTCACCTACATGTTCTACACTGCCACAGGTGCGGCGATGTGCGGGTGGTGGTCATACCCCGCAAGCGCAAAATCAAGATACTCGAAATCAAAGATGTCTTTCACCTCGGGATTGATGTGCATGGTAGGCAGCTCACGCGGTTCACGGCTGAGCTGCAATTCCACCTGCTCCATGTGATTGGAGTACAGGTGAATGTCGCCGCCAGTCCAGACGAATTCGCCAAGCGCAAGGTTAGTGACCTGTGCCACCATCATGGTGAGGAGCGCGTAGCTTGCGATGTTGAACGGCACCCCGAGGAAGAAGTCGCAGCTGCGTTGATACAGCTGACACGACAGCTTGCCGTCTGCCACATAGAACTGAAAGAGGCAGTGGCAGGGCTGCAACGCCATAGACGGTAGGTCTGCAGGGTTCCAGGCCGAAACAATGAGGCGGCGGTCGTCTGGCTTCGCCTTGATGCGTGCGATAACATCCGCGATCTGGTCGATTTCGAGCCCGTTCTGCGCCGGCCAGTGTCGCCACTGGTGGCCATACACAGGGCCGAGATCGCCGTGTTCATTCGCCCATTCGTCCCAGATCCTGACCCCGTTATCCTGCAAGTAGCGAATGTTGGTATCGCCTCGCAGGAACCAGAGCAGTTCAATGATGATGGATTTCAGGTGGCACTTTTTCGTGGTGACAAGCGGAAAGCCTTTTGCAAGGTCGAAACGCATTTGGTGACCGAAGACACTACGTGTCCCGGTGCCTGTGCGGTCCGTCTTTACGGCACCTGTGTCTCGGATGAGACGCATCAGGTCGAGGTATTGCTGCATGGGAATATCTCCAAAGATCAAGCCGACGGTGGCCTAGGGTAAAGCGTACCTGATTAAGATAATTCTGCAAGACCCTTCGCTTCTTTCTGTGCTCGTTCGGTCATATCCAAGCCTTCGCTTACGCTGCGGTTTGGCTACGACACTCACTCGCTTGAAAGATAAAAAAACGGCACCCAACAGAGGATGCCGCAGTAGTCAAGTGACCTTTGCTGCTAGGAAGTTTTGCGTCTGTATATCTGAAACGAGGTTGTGTATTCGTCGTCGGCACAACAACTCGGTTCGGAGTCGTTTGTTATTTCCCAGTTCGAGTCAATTTCAGGGAATTTTGCATCACCTGCAATGTCTGCGTAGACTTTGGTGAGGTATATTCTGTCTGCAAAGTTGATTGCTTCGCGGTACAGAAGACCTCCGCCGATGCAGAAGATTTCTTCCATACCCGAAGCCTCTCGTGCGACAATGAGTGCCTCCGCAAGAGAATTAGCGACTACAGCACCAGATGCACTATACAACTTATTACGTGTTACAACGATGTTGGTTCGGCCCAGCAAGGGACGATATTTAGGGTTGATAGACTCCCACGTCAAGCGACCCATGATCACCGGGTGACAATTTGTAATATCGCGGAACCGTCGCATGTCGCTTGGAATGCGCCAGAGTAGCGAGTTGTCTTTACCAATAACGCGCCCGGGGTACGTTGCTGCGGCAATGAGCGAAAGAACAGAACCAGATTTCACGGTATTCTCCAGGTTTGTGGTTGTGCGATTACTCTAGTGAATTTTCATGTGAAAGTCAAACGAGGCGCGGGAGTGATAGGTCTTCATTTTGTCAGAATTCGAATAAAGCTCATAAAGTGCGGAAAAGTCAGAACATAAAAAAGACCCCTCCTCGTGTGACATTGTCATTTGATGGAGGGGTCCGACCAGGGAAGGCCTTGTTATTTGAGCGGAATCGTCGCTTGTGAGCCAATATCGCCGATGATGGTTGTGCAGTTCGCTTTCGCAGCGCACGCCTGCACGGCTTCGACCTGCTTTTTGGCAACCTCCAATTTCAAGAACTGTTCCGGGCTGAAGCCAACACTGTTGCGATAGGCGTTGTCGGCATTTGCACGCTCCACCTCAGCGCCTCTGCGGTTGATTTCTGCAGCCATCCGCTCGTTTTCAGTCTTTGACCGCTGCTGCTGTGAAGCGGTTTCGGCCATCGCTTCGAGCACTTTTTCTGGAGGTGTTGCTTTTCCGACAATGACTTCCATCACTTCAACATCAATACTCTTTGCCTTCACAAACTCGCGCATCTCACCGAGAACGACACGCTGGATTTCTCCGAGGATATCCTTCCCATCTTTATTGAGCTGTCGAGTTGTGAGTGCTGTCATTGAGGTTTTCGACACCTCATCACGCACCGAGGTACGAAACAGTTCTTTGATATTCTGTTCGTACCAGTGTGGTCCGAACGACGAATGCAGCTTTGGGGTTTTGCCGGAAATCGGCCGAACCTTGATGTATGCATTGAAGTCGATTGGGATGTTGTCGCTTGTAATGGTGCCGTCCCTCACGTCATCGAACGCTTCATTGTGCTGAACGGGTCGAATGTCGTACATGATGACATCAGACGTGTAGAACAACCACTTTGAGCCGGCATCAAGAGGTTCAGAGCGAACCCCGCCATTTTCGAAAAACGTAAAAAATGGCTTATCGACGATCACTCCCTCGTGGCCAGCTTCGATTTGCACCCGTTTCAAGACTGCGAGCAGAAAGATCACGGAAAAGAAAAGTATCCATGCGACGATGATAGGCTTTTTGTACGAGACCCAAAAACTGGATTCGTTACGATCAGAATAGCTCATTGGATTTTCCTTTCAGGAATGAGAGAACAAACAGGGATACATCAAATGTAGTAGATGCGAGAACACAATACATCTATAATTTGAAATCGTCAAGTGTTCCTGTTTGCGATACTAGGCACAACAAAAAGTATCGCTGGGGCGATACTTTTGGCAGAAAGAGCGCATGGTTCCGCGTTGAGATTGTCTCTTACCAAATCTTCGCCTGCTTCTTTTCAGGGAGATAGAGTTTGTGGTGAGGTTCGGTTTTATATGCTTGATGCCATGCGGGGGTGTTTGCAACGGGGAGGTTTATGCGGGATTTGCTTGGGGCGTGTTCGTCGACGACGAGCTTCATGAGTTCGTATTCTTTGCGTCCGTGTCCGCATTCGAAATGGGCAAAGCCGAGGAAGAAACGCTCAGTGGGGGTGTAGCCGCCGAGAGTCACGTTTTCCTCAGGATGCTTCTCAAGGTGATTCATGAATGCGTCGTAAGCGATGGCAAGGCCGCCAAGGTCGGCGATGTTTTCGCCGAGGGTGAGTTTGCCATTGACTCTCTGGCCGTGGACACGGAAGTTGTTAAACTGCTTCACGAGCACGGCAGCTTTTTTATCAAAACGTTTCTTATCTTCAGCAGTCCACCAATTTTTATAGTTGCCGTCGCCATCAAAGAGTGCGCCTTGGTTATCAAAACCGTGCGTCATTTCGTGGCCGATGACGACACCGATTGCGCCGTAATTGATAGCGTTGTCACCTTCGTGATCGAAGAAGGGGTCTTGGAGGATAGCGGCAGGGAAGACGATTTCATTCATGTTTGGCGAGAAGTAGGCATTCACCATGTGTGGCGGCATAAACCATTCGTCATGGTCGACAGGCTTCCCGAGCTTTCCATAGTTGTGGTGCATTTCGTGACGGCCTGCGCGCATGATGTTGCCAACATAGTCTCCTCCGTCAATATGAAGTCCGGCATACATGCGCCACGTTGTAGGGTAGCCGATTTTACGGGTCATTTTACCGAGTTTCACCAAAGCCTTCTTTTTTGTCCCGTCCGACATCCAGTCGAGATTCTTGATGCGGGCGCGGAAGGCAACAAAGAGATCATCAACAAGTGCATCCATGTGTTCCTTTGCATCCTCCGAGAAGTGGCGACGGACATACTCTTTGCCGAGAATGTCGGGAATACCTGCATTGACTGCACCGAGCACACGCTTCCAAAGCGGCTCCTGCTTTTCGCTGCCGCTCATAACCTTGCCGTAGAATTCGAATGCTGTTGTGCCGATTGCACCCGTAAGCATGCCTGCCGAGGCGTCGAGCAGTCCGAAACGGAGATATAGTTTCCAGGTGCTAAGCGGTGTTTTTGCAAGAAGCTCCGTCATCTTCTTCAAATACTCTGGCTGCTGCACGAGAAGATGTGTCGCTGACCCTAGTCCTTGCGATGTAAGATATGCTTTCCAAGGAAAGGCGGGGCACTCTTTTTGCCATGCGCTGACGCTATATTTATGGTACGTCTTTGTAATATCGCGACGGTCATTGCGACTCATGCTGATCTTTGCAAGTTTCGTTTCAAAATCCCAAAGCGTCTGCGCGAGCCCTCCATTAATGGAGGGAGAATGTTCGAGGAGTTTATTTGCATAGGCGAGGAAGCCGGCTTTGATCGTTTCGTTGCGTTCGCTTTTGACGAGATAAAAATCCCGCTCGCCGAGCGTAATCCCGCCCTCTACGATATTGGTAATATATTTTGTGCTTGCCTTGTCATCCTGTCCGACAAATACGCCAAAGAGGGGAGAGAAGCCGTCATTATGCAAATGCGTAATCGCTGCAATAAGTGATTCGGTCGAATCGATATTCTCAATGAGATCAAGCCAGTGCTGAATTGGTGTGAGGCCCAGCTTGTTGCGCGTCTTCATATCCATACCTGACGCGAAGAAGTCAGAGAGCTGCTGTGCCTCGTTATCACCAACACCGTGCTTGCCAGCCACAAGGTTCCCCGCAATAGCATCTTTCGCAATGGCATGGACTTGTTTTGCTACCTTTTCTCGCAAAGCATAAAAGCTCCCCCATGACGACTTCTCCGGCGGAATAGGATTCTTCGCAATCCACCCACCGTTGGCATACTGGAAGAAGTCATCCTGCGGCAACACCGAGGTATCAAGGTTCTGTTTTCGATATGTTTTCATGAGGCATAGTATACAAGGTAATTTTTAAATATCTCGCCCTCGAAGCATTGACAGTACACAGTATATGTGCTAGTATTTTCGGAAGGTAAAGAGTCTTTCTGTACGGAATGGCTGGTAGCTATTCTACAAGGAGAAAGACCGAACATTGACACTCACAAAGGGGTGAGTATCGGCTCGTTCCGACCATTCACCCACTTTATCCAGCTCGTTTACACATACCTTCTCACAAGAAAGTATAGGTAAGCGATTTGGTAGAGTTTTAGCCCGCATAATGGGCAGTTTACATCTAGTTCTGTGCTTTGTGCTCTCACCACAAGATACTGCTTTCGATAGCAAAGAACACATATCTTTTACACCTATTTACACAGGTGGCCCTACTTCTCAAGTCCGAGAAGTGTGAGTGGGTTCTCTTAGGAGATGGACATGGATTCGTCACTATATGATGATTACCGAGCTAAGTTGGACCGGGAGTTTAACCTCAAGGCCGATCGGGTCATGAGAGCACTCTATATTTTCTTAGCGTTCTGTGTACTGCTCTGCGCTACCGTCTTCTACTTCAGTGCGAGGGAGGAGAAGTCGCGCGAAGCAGTGGTCGCGGAAGTTGTTGCGATCAAGAAGGAGCATAGTGGTGGTAGCGCTGGGGTGAGATACGACTACCTCACCTTCAAGATCAGAATTCCTCAAGGGGAGTTCTGGTCTGCGGAGGAAGTTCGCATTAAAGACTGCCCGCAAGTTTTTCATGGTCAGCTACAAAAAGTGTGGCTTGTGAGGAACGGCTACATGTTCCGCGAAGGCGGAGAGACCTACACCACAGAAGGTTTGATCACTTTCTGCAAAACTCCCCGTGCAGGGTAATTGTTCTTTCACCACCACTACGGCACGGCGCAGTGGTACCTCGGGCAAGGAGAGTTGATTCATTCAGCTTCTTGCCCACTTTATTCAGCTCACGAATGGTTCGTGGGTTGATAGAGTTATTTTTTACTCAAAAAGCGCCGCGTTGCGGCAGAAAGGGACATCATGCCCAAGATTTTTTCCTTCGACGCGGAAACCAACGGCTTGTGGGGGCAGGCGTTCGCCCTGTCCGCTGCGGTTTACGAGGAGGGTCAAATGACCCACTCGTTCACCGCCTATCTCGGCGCCGAAAATGTCACTGACGCCTGGGTTCAGGAGAATGTTCTCCCGAAGCTCTGTGACCTCGCGGTCACTCACTTGTCGTACTCGGAGATGCTGAAAAGCTTCTCCGAATTCTACCTCGCCCACAAGGGCGGGGCTGACGTCATCGTTCACATGGGCGTACCTGTCGAGAGCCGTGTGCTCTCCAACATGTACACCTCGGGACACATTGGGGAATGGGACGCTCCGTACCCGCTCATCGACGTTGCCGGGGTGCTCAAGCACGCCGGCGAGGACCCGACGAGCGTCGACGGCTACAACGAACGGAACGGCCTTCTGGCCGACCGTTCGGAGGTGATGGGTCTCGCGACCCATCACCCGCTCTACGACTCGATCGCCACCGCGGTCGCCTACATGCACTTGATGCGATAGGAATACCAATGAAGGACGCCATAAGTGTACTTTCCCTGATTGCAATGGGGTTCACCGTCGCAGCCTGGATCAGGCTCCGCATGGAGCTCTCCGCAGAGCGGCGGAGAATAATGAGGTCGTGTTCCTCGTAAGAGCAATTGTTCTTTCACCACCACTGCGGCACGGCGCAGTGGTACCTCGGGCAAGAGACTGACTCGTTCAGTTCCTTGCCCACTTTATTCGGCCTGCAACAATTCTGTTGTGGGTCGATTGAGTTTTTTGTTTTCTTTGAGCAACCCTGCTCGCATGCTTTAGTAGGTTTCGGGCAATCGTGCACGAAATCGAACGGGAAGTCGCCTTGAAAAAGCGGCCGAGCAGGGTGGGTTATAGCAGAGATGTAACAGTCTGTGCATCCCTAGCTCGAGGAGATCATCATGAACGGAAACACGCTTCCTATCCACGCCTTCCGCGCAGAAATCGTGGAGGCAGTTCGTAACAACTCGGTCGTGGTCATCACGGCTGAGACCGGCGCAGGGAAAAGCACGCAAGTGCCGCAGTACCTGCTGCAAGCGGGCTACGACCTCGTCGTGACCCAGCCCCGCCGTTTGGCAGCCCGTACGGTTGCCGAACGTGTGGCAGAGGAGCTCGGCGAGAACCTTGGCAAAACTGTCGGCTACCGCACCGCGGTGGACCGGCAGGACTCCGAGGCAACACGTTGCCTGTTTTGCACCGACGGCCTCGCACTCGTGCGGGAGCTCATGGGGCAAAACAAGGGCGTTCTCGTCCTTGACGAGGTGCATGAGTGGAACGAGAACATGGAAGTTCTCGTTGCGTGGGCTCGCCAGCAGATTTCTGCTGGTGTCGAGATGAAGGTGGTGCTCATGAGTGCCACCCTCGAAGCCGAGAAGCTCTCTGAGTTTTTCGGTGGCGCGCCTATCATCGCGGTGCCGGGGCGTTTGTTCCCGGTCGAGGTGAAGCAGGCAGGTGCGGCACTTGCTGACGACGTGGCAACACTCGTCGCGCAAGGCCGTAACGTCCTTGTATTTCAGCCTGGGAAGGTCGAAATTGATGAGACGTGTAATTTGCTCCGCATGAAGGTGGATGCAGAGGTCCTCCCGCTGCACGGGCAGCTCACCGTCGAGGAACAGGCGAAGTGCTTCAAGCATTATGGCCGTCCCAAGGTGGTGGTGTCGACGAACGTGGCGCAAACCAGCGTCACGATCGACGACATTGACGCGGTCGTGGACAGCGGCATGGAGCGGCGCATCGAATTGGTTGATGGCGTTGAGGGCTTGTACCTCAAACCCATCAGTCGTGCCGATGCGATGCAGCGGAAAGGTCGCGCCGGGCGAACAAAGCCTGGCGTGTACATCGACCACTGCAATGCACTCACGCGTCCGGATTTCCCGGTCGCGGAGATCATGCGCAAGCGTCTCGACCAAACGGTCCTGCGGCTTGCAATCGCGGGGTTCGACATGGAAAAGCTGGCATTTTTTCACCAGCCCAACATCGAGGACATTCACGATGCGCGCGAAACGCTCGTTGGTCTCGGCTGCATGACAAAGGGCGGGGAAGTGACAAGTGTCGGCAAGCTCGTGAATCGGCTGCCTGTCTCCGTGCAATATGCGCGGATGCTGGTGGAAGCTGATCGGCTTGGAGTTGTGGACGACGTGCTCACTGTCGCTGCGATTATGGAGCAGGGCGGCATTGTCGTACCGCCGCCGAGTCGCACACAGCCGTTTCGCCCTGATTGGCGCAACATGGTGCCTTCCGAAAACGAGTCCGACGTTATGGGTCAGCTTGCTGTTTGGCAGCTCGCTGAGAACATGGCGAAGGATGAGATGAAGGAACGGGGCGTCTCACTGCGTACGTACTTTCACGCAAAGGAAGTACGGCGGCACTTGGAGCAGGCGATCAGGCCGTTTTTCAAGCTTGAGTCCACAGGGCGCCGCGAGGACATCCTCAAGGCAGTTTGCGCAGGCATGGTGCACCATCTCTACAAGGTTAGCTTTGCCGGGTGCCGGAACGGCGACGGGGTTACTCGTCAGCTCGGGACGGCATCGCTCGTACGCGGCGCGGAATGGCTGGTTGGGAAGCCCTTTGATCTCGAGATCAAGACACGGCAAGGGGACATGACCCTCAGGCTGATTGAAATGGCCTCGAAGGTGGACCCGATGTGGCTGACTGAAATCGCGCCGCAAATGGTGGAGAAAAAGACTGGTGAACATCCGTACTTCGACGCTAAGGAGGGCACGGTGGTTTCAACCACGCAACTGCTCTTCAATGGTCAAGTGGTGCGGGAAGAAACCGTCCTCGACCCTCAGCATCCGCAGGCAGCAGCGGTTGAAGTGGAGTATCTCTATGATACCTTCCAAAAACCTGCGCTCGCGTGGGTGAATGTGGAGGTTGAAGATGAGGCTGTCCCCGAGGTACTCGAATGCATTGTCGGCACGCATCCGGAAACGGGTGAAGCACTCAAACTCTTTGGGACGTATCAGCTTGGCTGGTACGGTACTGAGGAAGTGTGGGTGCGCGACCGGGACAGTGCCGAGGGTGCGCGCGCGACGTGTGTGGCGAACATCGAGCAGCGTCGGCAGGAAGCACGTGAACGCCGTGAGGCGAATGACCGCGTGCTTGCGCAACATGCCGAGTGGGAGCGCCTCCGCGTGCAGGAAGAGCATGCACGTGTCGCGAAAGCTGCGGCAGAAGCCAAAGCTTGTGACGGCGGGAAGGTTCTCGCTCTGCATACCAAGGACGTGAGCGCTACGACGCTTGCTGCCTCGGTCGAAGCGCTTGCGGCGAAGTTTCGCCGATAAGCATTCGTTGTTCTTTTGAAGTTCTGTTTGACCCCACGAGCAATTGTGGGGTCTTTTTTTTGGGTATGGATTACCCTGCGTAGGAATGTCGCCGTTTGAAGAGGGGAGTGCTTGGTACAGATTATTGACTTATTTTTCAGCACGTGGCACAGTCTTTGGGATTGGTCCTGTTCTAGAAAGAACTGTTCTTTGACAGGTTTTGCTATTTTCTTTTTCAAGGAGAATGTCATGAGTGCTGACAGCGGTTTTGACGACGAAAATGATTCGACGCCTGAAGAGGCGGCGAAGATTATGTCCATCATGGACATCGTGATTGAAGGCGAGGTCCTGACGGACGGTTTCGTGTATGCTTCGCCCGAAGAAGAGGCGCAGATGCGCGAGATTGTTTCCGTGTGGAAAAAGATTCGCTGGTATCGTGAATATACGGGTTACCTAGGTGCTGTCGAGGAGGCGGTTGCGGACAGCTTGCAAGAGCTACTGATGCAGTGGCGTGCTTCCGGCGGCTTGGCCCGTCAAATGGTTGCATTTGCTGAATCTCTGTCACCAAAAGTTTTGCAGCGTGCGTTTGAATACTACAACATCGACTTCGCGTCGATGGAGAGCTATATTCGCCGCATCACAATTTTGCAGTATGACGGACTGTTGCATACGCTTCGCTCGGTTGAATCAGGAGAAATCCCTGAATGCTACCGCGAGGGGCTCGCAAACCACGTCGACAAGTTCCGTCGGCCCGAGGTGCACACGCTTGAAGCGATTCAAGCCGACAGTGGCGCTCTCGGCGACCGTTACGTGCCTCGCAATGCTCGTTCGACCGATATTCTCGGTCTCGGCTTCGGGTACCACAAGTACCTGTCGCTTAAGAACGACATGCAAGAGTCGCCTAGCACTATTGAACAGGCACGCAACCTATTGTCTCTGGACCATCAAGTCTCGGTCAACAGGCTGTACGGCATCTACGCGTTTTTGTACGCAATGTTGCCGATTCCGCGGCGTGGAGAAGTTGGCTCGTGGTTTTGCCCGGGCTTTCATGTCACGCTGTGGGGGTGGCTCGCCATTCTGGTCGGCTCGCCGATCGCGCTCGCGTTTGGCGTTCCCGCATGGGAGCATTCGCCGCTCTATGTCAGCATTCCCTTGCTGATTGCCGGTGCGTGGCTTCCGCTTGCGCTTTATTATGCGCTCATGTGGTACATCTTTGCGCGCCTAATCAAAAAGGAGAAGCGTGACGCGTGGGGCAAGAATATTCGCGACTACTGTGCCCTAAACATGGAGGAGGACTATTGGGCGCATATCGCAATATCGCTTCTTGCAACATTGGGTGTTGTGGCGGCGCTCGGTGTCGCTGCGGCCGCGGGCTACGGTGTGTATCTCTGGTTTTGGGAGAGCGTGCCGTATGCCATTGTGTACGGACTGTTCACGTTTTTGTGGATGATGCACCTCGGGAAGGAGAAGGAGCTCTGCCTGCCGTGGAAGATGGACGGTCTGCGTATCCTCGGCACCGCGCTCTGCACGTTCCTCGTGCTGCGACTCGGCTATGACCTTGTGATGCTGTCTCTGCCGTTTTTGCGGGAGGCCGCGTCTGCGGTTGTCTTGGCCATGGTGTTTGTGGCGTGTGCGTTCATTGGGGGATTCTCCGCCTTCGGGGCATTTAGCGACGCAGACGACTTCAGGAAGCAAGCTTTCTGGGGCAACGACGACATCAATGTCGCGAGGCAGCGTGAGCTCCGCCGACAGTCGCTCTACTGGCTGCTCCCTGTCGCCCTTTTGTTCGCGGTTGGATATGCTTACCTTGCGAGCAGTGACTCCAAGCTTGAGTTGGGTTGGGAGCGTGCGATGTACTACGGTCTGAGCCTCTTCGGGCTGTTGTGCATTGTGATATTCGTGCAGCTCTCTGGGCGTCTGCGTATCGATGTCGAGCATGCCAAGCGTTTTCGTGCGTACAAGAGTTATGTGTGGGACGATCCTTCCAGCTATAGCCGTGGCGCACATGAAGTCGCGCTCAAGATGCTTGAAAAAAGTGAGTGGTTCTCGAACTTGCCGCTCGAAGGCCAGCGAGATACTGCGCAGCGGTTGAAAATTATCGCTGACTATATCTTCCACAACAAAAACATACCACCAGCATTCTGGAGTATGCGTGGGGACGCCTTCGATGATTTGTGGAAGATTTACCACTGGGATTTCCCGCTGCCTTCCGAGGTGACTTGGAGCAGAGAGAATCGACATCGCCTCGCGGTTTTGGTGCTCGAAGGTGTGAGTATTGAGGAGGGCGCCGCCATTCTCAAGAAGAGAACAGCTTCGGTCGAAAGATTCTTTGCTGTTGTCTCCGCCCCCTTCAAGCCAGTTGGCCAGCTCCTTCGCGGCATCAGAACTGCAGGAGCCTTCGTGAAAGACATTGCGAGTCGTTGCCCTCGCGTCAGCGAGAGCGCGCGAGCGCAGTAGCAGAACCTCCAAGACACCCTTACGGTGTCGACCTTACTACCCGAAGCCGTGCGCTCTGCACCAAGGCTTCGGGTATTTTTTTGTACGGTGCGTGACAACCCCAGAAACTCGTGTGCTATTGGGAAGGGAAGTGCTTGACATTTTCTGCGTCCTGAATATAATGACGCGCACCACCGAGAACGACGAGATGCAGGCGCATCGGAGTCGAAGCCTCGAGGTAGATTCTTGACAATTAAATAACTAGTACGAGTACCTTGTTTCCTAAATTTATTTTACTAATAAATTTTTTTGACAAGATACTTAAATACATCATTTAGGCACCTCATCGGGAGACGAGGTGCCGCAATTTTGAGCAGCAAAAGAAGATAGAATTTATTCATTCTCTTTTGCTTTATCTAATGTAGGGAGAGCGCGCGACTAAGTACAGTCAATGCGCATTATGCTCTCCCAACAGAATGTCCTCTTCGGAGGCACTCTGTCTTTAACTTAGAGTTTGATCCTAGCTCAGGGTGAACGCTGGCTGTGTGGATTAGTCATGCAAGTCGAATGGGTTTAGACCCATGGCAGACGAGGC